>Ga0208750_1000005_pt1 | contig 61512 bp, 56 predicted proteins | sample Knorr_S15_td_O2m_FD_185602 | JGI IMG/M metagenome (GOLD analysis project Ga0208750, IMG submission 185602) | Marine microbial communities from Southern Atlantic Ocean transect - Knorr_S15_td_O2min_ad_340m_LV (SPAdes) (version 2) | ecosystem: Environmental > Aquatic > Marine > Oceanic | place...
TTTGTCTTTTTTACTCCCTTTTCTGGTTTCTCTTCCTTCTTTTTAGATTTCGTAGACTTTGTCTTTTTTACTCCCTTTTCTGGTTTCTCTTCCTTTACTTCCATATTATGAGTTAATAAATGAGAAACAAGAACTCTTTTAAATTCCTTATTAAACTCAATTACAACAAAATCTGCTAATTCACCTTTAACTAGTTTAGATCCATCAGGTTTATCAAGATGTCTATATGGAATAAATGCTGAAATATCATCATTAAAATTAATTATAGCTCCTTTTTCAACAATTTCAGAAATTTTTGCATTATGAACCGTATCTAGTGCAAAGTCTTTTTCATATAAATCCCATGGATTTTCCTTTGTTTGCTTGTGTCCAAGACTTAATTTTCTTCCCTCCACATCTAAGTCAAGAATAATTACATCAATTATGTCATTTATAGACAAAAATTCTGAAGGATGTTTTATCTTTTTAGACCATGAAAGATCAGATATATATATTAATCCATCTATTCCTTCCTCTAGTTCAATAAAAACACCAAAATTAGTAAAGTTTCTAACTTTCCCTTTATGCTTTGATCCAACAGGAAACTTATTAGTTATATCAGACCATGGATCAACAGTTAACTGTTTTATCCCTAAAGACATTTTTCTTGAATCCTTATCTAAGGTTAAAACAACAGCTTCAACTCTATCTCCAACTTTAACAAAATCTTGAGCAGATCTCAAATGGGTAGACCAAGACATTTCTGATACATGAACTAAACCTTCTATTCCATCTTGAATTTCAATAAAGGCTCCATAATCTGCAATTACTACAACTTTACCTGATACTTTTGAACCTTCTTCTATATCGCTTTCTAATTTATCCCATGGATGATCAGTTAATTGTTTTAATCCAAGTTGTATCTTAGATTTATCATCATCAAAATCAAGAATAACTACTTTAATAATTTGATCAAGATCAAGAACTTCGTTAGGGTGATTAATTCTAGTCCATGAAAGATCTGTAATATGAATTAGTCCGTCAACTCCACCTAGATCAACAAAAACACCATAACTTGTCATATTTTTTACAGTTCCTTCAAGAACCTGACCTTTTTCAAGTTGACTAATTATACCTTTCTTTTGTTTTTCTATATCTGCTTCTATTAATGCTTTATGTGAGACAACAACATTTTTAAATTCATGATTTATTTTAACAACTTTAAAATCCATGTTTTTATTAGTATACTGGTCATAATCTCTAATTGGTTTAACATCAATTTGAGAACCAGGTAAAAAAGCTTCAATCCCAAACACATCGACAATCATTCCTCCTTTAGTTCTACATTTAACAAATCCTTGAATTACTTCACCGCTATCATGAGCATCATTAACTCTGTCCCAAGCCTTAATTGTTCTAGCTTTTTTATGAGATAAAACTAGTTGACCAGTCTTATCTTCTCTGATATCAACTATAACTTCTACTTTATCTCCTACCTTAAGATCAGGGTTATATCTAAATTCATTTCTAGATATAACACCTTCTGATTTTGCATTAATATCAATAATAACATCTCTATCTGATAAGAGGATAACTTCACCTTGAATTATATTATCATCAGCAGTATCAACAAAATTAGCTTGAACGAGTTTCTCAAATTCTTTTATTTGTTTTTCATCAATTTTATCAATTCCTTCTTGATATTGATGCCAATTAAAATTTTTTAGAAATTCATCCTCTTTTTTTGCTTTGGATGATGTTTTTTTTGAAACAGGCTTTTTAGTAGATTTTACCTTTTCATCTGTTTCTGATTTATTTTCTTCAGTCATAGACGGCAAAAATATAATTAATTAGCTTATTGACAAAGATTAAAGCAAAATTTTAAAAAACTACTTTTTAATAATATTTAAGACTTTTTCAAAAACTTCGTCTATCGAAAGATCTGACACATCTACAGAATAAGCATCCTTAGCTTTCTTAAGGGGGGCTATCTCTCTTGTTGAATCAGTAATATCTCTATAATTAAGATTTTCTAGAACTGAATCATAATTTATATCACTTTTATTTATTTCAGAAAATCTTCTATTTGCTCTAATTTCAGGTTTGGCATAAAAAAAGAATTTATAATTTGCGTCTGGAAAAACCACAGTTCCTATATCTCTTCCATCAATAACAGTTGACTGGTTTTTTGAAAACTCTCTAAGGTGTTTGTAAACATGCTCTCTAATTTCTTTTTTTTTTGCAAACTCACTCACATTTTCGGAGATCTCTATTGATCTGATATCCTTTGAGACATCCTCACCATTTAGATAGATTGAATTTTTTCCATTTTTATATTTAGAATTAAGTGATATGTTAATTAAGTCATTATTATCAATCTGATTAACTGAGGGAAATCTATTTCTTTTGAAAAATAAAGTTATTGCTCTGTAAAATGCTCCACTATCTAAATAATAGTATCCAAAATAATCGGCAATCTTTTTAGCTTGTGTACTTTTCCCACTAGAAGCTTCTCCATCTATAGCAATGATTATATTTTTCACCATTTTTTTTTGAAAGGTCTTACAATTTAAAAATTTTTGAGTTTGGAACCTTCCTATTAGTTATAGAATAATCAACAACCTCAAACATGTTTTTTACAAAAATGAATTTTACTCCTCTTAAATATACTTTTTTAATCTCCATAATATCTTTTTTGTTTTCAATGCTTAAAATTATTTCTTTAATATTAGCCCTTTTAGCTGCAAGTATTTTTTCTTTTATACCTCCTACTGGGAGAACTTTTCCTCTCAAAGTAATCTCACCTGTCATCGCAATATTTTTCTTTACTCTTTTCTGAGTAAATAATGAAACTAATGATGTTAACATTGTTATACCGGCACTTGGACCATCTTTAGGAGTTGCACCTTCTGGTACATGTATATGAATATTAAATTTACTGAAATCTATGTCATTTATTCCTAAGTATTTTGCATTTGATTTTATATATTCCATTGCAATAATAGCTGACTCTTTCATTATTTTTCCTAAGTTTCCTGTTATTGTTAAATCACCTTTTCCAGGTGAAATTGAAGATTCAATAAAAAGTATTTCACCTCCAACAGATGTCCAAGCAAGCCCTGTTACAACACCCGCAATTAGATTATTTTCATAACTGTCTTTAAAATACTTCTTCGGCCCTAATGAGTTAGTAAGATAATTTTTGTCAATTATATTTACTGACTTCTCTTTAGATACTATATTTTTTGCTTTAGACCTAATAAGCTTAGCTATTTGCTTTTCAAGATTTCTGACACCTGATTCTCTGGTATAGTCAGAAATAATTTGTTTGATTAAGCTCTGGTTTAATTTAAAATCTTTACTTGTCAAACCATGTTCTTTTAATTGTTTCTTTATTAAAAACTTTTGAGCAATTGAAGTTTTCTCTTCAGTTGTATATCCAGTTACATTAATTAACTCCATCCTATCAATAAGAGCTGGGTGAAGATTTGACAAGCTATTAGCAGTAGCTATAAACATAACCTTAGATAAGTCATAACCTATTTCTAAAAAATTATCATGGAATGAGTTATTTTGTTCAGGATCTAATAACTCTAATAATGCAGATGCTGGATCACCTTGAGAACTGGAAGAAAGCTTATCAATTTCATCTAAAACAAATACAGGGTTTGAAGTTCCTGCCTTCTTAATACTTTGAATTATTCTTCCAGGCATTGCTCCAACATAAGTTTTTCTATGCCCTCTTATTTCAGCTTCATCTCTCATTCCTCCTAGCGAGACCCTAACATACTTTCTGTTTATTGATTTTGCTATTGACTTTCCGAGAGAAGTTTTTCCAACTCCTGGGGGACCATAAAGACATAAAATAGGCGATTTCATGTCATTTCTAAGTTTAAGAACAGCTAAATATTCGATTATTCTTTTTTTTACTTCATCTAAGCCAAAATGATCTTGATCAAGAATTTTTTTCGTATTCTCTAGATTAAAATTATCTAATGAAAATTCATCCCAGGGTAAATCTACCAATAAGTCAATATAATTCCTTTGAACTGAATACTCAGCGACTTGAGGATTCATTCTCTTTAACTTAAATAGTTCCTTATCAAAATGCTCTCTAATTTCTATTGACCACTTTTTTGATTCTGCTTTTTCAATCAATTCTTCTATTTCTTCTTGGTAAGATGTCTCTCCAAGTTCTTCCTGAATAGTCTTCATTTGCTGATGTAAATAGTATTCTTTCTGCTGTTGATCTATATCACTCCTAACTTTAGATTGAATATCATTTTTTAATGCCAGTTTTTGATATTCTAAGTTTAAATTTTTTAAACATTGCGTTGCCCTTTCTTGTATATTAGTCATCGAAAGCAAATCTTGCTTATCTATAATTCCAATGTTCATATTTGATGAAACAAAATTTATTAAAAAGGATGAACTGTTTATATTTTTAATTGCAAATGAAGCCTCTGATGGAATATTAGGGTTTTCTTTAATTATTTTAAGAGCAAGATCTTTAATTGCATCAATAGTTGCTGTGAATTTATTTGATAATTTTTTAGGTAAATTATCAATAATAGCATCAACAGTTGCTTGAATATAAGGCTCTTCTTTAACAACTGTTTTAATTTTAAATCTTTTTTTCCCTTGAATAATTATTGTTGTATTTCCATCCGGCATTTTTAAAACTCTTAAAATCTTTGCAACTGTACCTAAATGATATATATCATCTATACCTGGGTTCTCTGTAGATTTATTTTTTTGAGCAACAACTCCAATAAGTTTATTTGATTTATTAGCATCCACAATTAATTTTATTGACTTATCTCTTCCTGCATTTATAGGAATAACTACACCTGGAAATAAAACAGTATTTATCAGTGGCAAAATAGGTAAGACTTCTGGTAATTCTTCTTTTTCTAGAGCCTCTTCATCTTCAGATGTCATTAATGGAATAAACTCAGAATCAGGTTCTAAATCATCAAATGACACATTGTCCATATTATTGAAATTTATACTCATATCATAAACTTTTAAGACATTTTGTCATTATATAGACTATTTAACTTAAATTATTTGATAAATACCCTATATATAAAAATGCTATGTATATATGGACAAAAGGCATGCCAATAAAACTATATCTTAACTTTAGGAACCCTAGCAAGTAGAATAGCTCCTATAATAAAGAAGAACATAAAGATTAATACTGAGAATCTAACATTACCTGTAATTTGAGCTGCCAATCCATAAAGAACCATCCCTATTACTATTCCAACCTTTTCAGTTACATCATAAAAACTAAAAAATGAGGTTGTATCTTTTGATTCAGGAATAAATAAAGAATATGTAGCTCTTGCTATTGTTTGGGTGCCTCCCATTAATAAGCCAACAAAACCAGCAATTAGGTAAAATTGAATAGGAGTAGTAATAAAATAAGCATAACCGCAGATTATTGACCATGAAGCAATAGCTATTGCTAAGACAAGTATATTTCCGAATTTCTCTGCAGCTTTAGTGAATAAAATAGCTCCAACAATAGCAATTATTTGTATTAGTATTATACTAATTATTAACCCTGTAGTTTGTTCACTAGATGATGACCATTCTATTTCAGTAACTCCAAAATATGATGCAATAAAAATTATTGTTTGAAGAGAGAAAGAAAAAACAAAAAAAGCAGTAAGAAATCTAGTGAATTTTTTACTAGACCTGATTATTTTATAGACACCTTTAAGCTCTCTAAATCCATTCCATATAATATTTTTTGGAAGCTTAACACCTTTATTCCCTCTAGGTAAATGATAAAATGAATATTGACTAAATAATAGCCACCAAAGTCCAACTAGTACAAATGAGTATTTCATCGCTTGAACTTCTGAACTTAAGTTAAGTTGTTCATAATATGTAATCATAATAAGATTAATAATTAGAAGTATAACACTTCCTATATAACCCATTGTAAAACCTTTTGCACTAACAATATTTGTTTGCTCTGGATATGTTATATCAGGTAAATATGAGTTGTAAAATACAAGGCTTCCCCATAAACCAATTAATGCTAAAAGGTATAAGATTAAACTGACTTGAATAGTTTCTAATTCAAACCAATAAAGACCAATACAGGAAAAAGATCCCATATAAACAAAAAATTTCATAAATGTCTTTTTGTTTCCCAAGTAATCTGCAATCCCACTCAGTAGAGGAGATAAAAATGCAACAATCATAAAAGAAGTTGCGGAGACCAAACTAATTACTGTGTCTTTGTTTATATCCATATTAAATAATAAAATAGAATCTGAATTTGCAAAAATATATTCAGAATAGTATATCGGAAAAATTGCTGTAGAAATCACAAGAGAATAAACTGAATTAGCCCAATCATATAGTGTCCAAGCACCAATTAGTTTTTTACTTCCTTTCTGTAATGGTGTTTTTCTATTAAACATATATTTAATTGGATTCCCAAAGTAACAAAATAATACAAAAGATATTTATATTTGTCAAAAATATTCTTTATGAAAAAGGTTATTGTATTAGGAGTAATATTCTTTATGAATACATTTTTTATAAATTGTCAGACTTTTTATAGTAATCAAAATAATAACAAAAAAATAGAGTTTAAAGTGAAAAAAAGCGAAAAAGAGTGGAAAGATGAGTTAACACCTAAGGAATTTGACATCCTAAGAAATAAAGGAACTGAAAGGCCTTATACAGGAGTTTATAATATGCATTTCAAAAAAGGTACATATGAATGTAAAGGTTGTGGCCAAGCTTTATTTAAAAGTGATAATAAGTTTGTTTCTGATTGTGGGTGGCCAAGTTATGAAAGTGCTATTCCTGGAGCTATAATTTATAAAGAAGATAAAAGTTTAGGAATGGTAAGAACTGAAATAATTTGTTCAAATTGTGGAGGTCATCAAGGTCATGTATTTGATGATGGTCCAACTGAAACAGGTAAAAGATATTGTGTTAATTCTGCAAGTATAAATTTTATAAATAATAAAAAATGAAAGAAAGTTATGATTTAATAGTTCTAGGTAGTGGCCCTGGTGGTTACGTTGCTGCAATAAGAGGAAGTCAATTAGGACTTAAAACTGCAATTATAGAAAAAGAAAGCCTTGGAGGTGTATGTTTAAACTGGGGGTGTATTCCAACCAAAGCATTATTAAAATCAGCTCAAGTTTTTGAATATTTAAAAAAAGCTGATCAATATGGTCTTTCAGCTAATAAAATAGATAAAGATTTTTCATCTGTAGTTAAAAGAAGTAGGTCTGTTGCAAACGGAATGAGTAAGGGTGTTAACTTTTTAATGAAAAAAAACAAGATTGATGTTATTAATGGATTTGGAAAAATCCTACCAGAAAAAAAAGTTTCTGTAGAATATGAAGGTAAAGAGATGGTTTATAGTGCTACAAACATAATTATAGCAACAGGTGCTAGATCAAGAGAAATTAATTCAATTAAACAGGACGGCAAAAAAATAATTGGGTATAGAGAAGCCATGGTACTTCCAAAACAACCAAAAAAAATGATTATTGTTGGTTCTGGAGCTATTGGAGTTGAATTTGCATATTTCTACAATTCAATGGGTACTGAAGTTACAGTTGTAGAATATCTTGATAGAATTCTTCCTGTTGAGGATAAAGACATTTCTAATCAACTTGCAAAAAGCTTTAAGAAATCTGGAATTAATTTGATGACAAGTTCTGAAGTTATATCATCTGAAACAAAAGGAAAAGGCGTTAGATTACAAGTTAAATCTTCAGGACAAATTTCAGAATTAGAGGCTGATATTGTTATCTCGGCAGTTGGGATTAAAAGTAACATTGAAAATATAGGTCTTGAAGAAACTGGTATTGCAGTAGATAATGATAAAATTCTTGTTGATGAATTTTATAAGACAAATATTCCTGGATATTATGCCATTGGAGATATCATAAGCGGTCAAGCTTTAGCTCATGTTGCTTCTGCTGAAGGAATTTTATGTGTTGAAAAAATTGCTGGACATGATATTGAGGCATTAGATTATAAAAATATTCCAGGTTGTACTTATTGTTCACCAGAGGTAGCTTCAGTTGGATATACTGAAGAAGAAGCAAAAGATAAAGGTTATTCTATTAAAGTAGGAAAGTTTCCTTTTTCCGCATCAGGTAAAGCTCAAGCTAGCGGTAAACCAGAAGGTTTTATTAAAGTAATATTTGATGAAAAATATGGAGAATGGCTTGGCTGTCATATGATTGGGGATGGGGTTACTGATATGATTGCTGAAGCAGTTCTAGGAAGAAAACTAGAAGCAACTGGAAAAGAAATATTAAAAACAGTACATCCTCATCCAACTATGAGTGAAGCGCTAATGGAGTCTGTAGCTGATGCATATGATGAGGTTATTCACCTTTAATTTTTATTTTTTTCGATTAAACTTTCAACCGCAAGTCTATAGCTATCAAGACCAAATCCAACAATAATCCCATCTACAACAGGAGATAAAAAAGATTTGTGTCTAAATGATTCCCTAGAAAATGTGTTAGATATATGGACCTCTATCACCTTTGATTTAATAGATTTAACAGCATCTGCAATACCAACAGAGGTATGCGTAAAAGCCGCTGCATTAAGTATTATGCCATCTGAAGAATCACCCACATCTTGAATTTGATTAATTAATTCACCCTCTACATTAGATTGGTAATAATCAAAATCAACATCGGGAAAATTTGAAACTATATTTTTAAAAAAATCATCAAAAGAAGTTGAACCATAAATATCAGTTTCTCTTTTACCTAGTAAATTTAAATTTGGTCCATTAATTATACTAATCTTCATATTCTATAAATTTAATATTTTAAGATAATATTTCATCAAATTTTATAATTAAAGATTATTTTTAAATATATAATACTGTTTTGGACTGGAATCAAGCAATAAAAGATTATAAATCATATTTAAAAATTGAAAGAGGTTTAAGCTTAAATTCTATAGTTAGTTATGAAAATGACATCATCTCATTAAAGAATTATATTTTAGATAACAAGATTAAAGAATCACCAATTGAATGTACCCCTGATACTGTAAATTCATTCATATATAACTCTTCAAAAAAAAATAGTCCTAGATCACAAGCAAGAAAAATTTCAGGACTTAAAAGTTTTTTTAAATTTCTTGTATTTGAAGGATATTTAAAGTCATCTCCAATGTCTAATATAGAATCTCCAAAATTAGGCAGAAAACTTCCCGATATTCTTAATGTTGAAGAAATTTCTCAGATGATTAGCTCTATAAATATAAAAGAAAAGTTTGGTCAAAGAAACAAAACAATAATTGAAATTTTATACGGAACAGGTATTAGAGTTAGTGAACTAATTGAATTAAAGATTTCAAATATATTTTTTAAAGAAAACCTAATCAGGGTATTAGGAAAAGGAGATAAAGAAAGATTTGTTCCAATTGGATTAAAGGCTAAGAAAAGTATTATAGATTATATAAATAATGATAGAAAGTATCAAAAAATAGAAGAATCGTCAAATGATATTCTTATTCTAAGTAAGTATGGTAAAAAAATAACAAGACATATGATTTTTACTTTGATTAAAAATATTTCTAAAAAGTCAGGGATAACTAAAAAAATAAGTCCTCATACATTTAGACATTCATTTGCATCTCATCTTTTGAAAAATGGTGCTGACCTGAGAACTATTCAATTAATTCTTGGCCATGAAAATATTACTACAACAGAAATATACACTCATTTAGACTCAAAACATTTATTAAATGTTATGAAGAAATACCATCCGAGGAGCAAGTAGGGTATTATTTTTTTATAAATTTATATCATTATGAAAATTATTTTAGAATTATTTCGACCAACTATATTCGATAGATTTTTAGAAGGTGGCGTATTATTTATGTCACTTATTCTTATTTGTTTATTGCTATCTATTTATTTTATAGTTAAAAGCTTTTCTATGATTAAAACTAACACTGTTTTATCAAAAAAAATGTTAGCTCATATTAATGATAGTGGTGTCTTAGGGCTAACCTTAGGGTTTTTTGGGGCATTTATTGGTTTAATAGCTGGTTTTGATGCTGTTGAAGCATCTGGACAAGGAGAACCTGCTATTATAGCTGGAGGGATTAAAATAGGTCTTTTATCACCTCTTTTTGGACTTTTCACATTTGCCATTTCAAGATTTGGAATACTTCTTTTAAGGTTATTTCAAAAAGATAAATAAAATAAAAGAAAAGAACTATTTATCTACAGTGAGTCTAAATCCCTCTCCATGGATATTTATGATCTTTATTTTCTTATCGCTTTCAAGATATTTTCTCAATTTAGCTATATAGACATCCATACTTCTTGATGTAAAATAGTTATCATCTCTCCATATTTTATTTAAAGCAATATCTCTAGGAAGTAAATCGTTGATATTTAAAACTAACATTTTTAATAATTCATTTTCTTTTGGAGAAAGTTTTATTGGATCATTATTCTTCTGATTAAGCAGTCTCAGCTTTGAATTAAAATTAAATTCACTAAAATTAAATTCATAAACATTTGAATCATTTGATTTAAGAAGACTTTTTCGACTAAATAATGATTTTATTTTAGCTAATAATATCTCAGAATCAAAAGGTTTAGTGAGGTAATCATCAGCTCCAACCTTATAACCTTTCAAAACGTCATCTTTTAAAGTTTTAGCTGTTAAAAAGATTATAGGTATATGGTCATTTTTTTCCCTTATCTCTTTAGCTAAGGTAAACCCATCCTTATATGGCATCATTACATCAAGAATACATAAATCATATTCTGATCTATTAAACTTTTCATAACCTTCAATACCATTTGATGCTAAATCAACATTATAATTATTAATAGATAGATATTCTTTTAGAATTCTTCCAAAATTTGAATCATCCTCAACTAAAAGTATTTTTTTATTAGTCTTCATTTAATTAAATATTTTTAAACTCTATAGAGAATTTTGTACCTACTCCCTTTTTACTGTCAACTTTAATAATCCCATTGTGAAAATCAACTATTTTTTTAACATAAGATAACCCAAGTCCGTGTCCCTTAATATTATGAATATCCCCATCTTGTTCTCTAAAAAACTTTTCAAAAATCATTTTTTGTGTAGATTTATCCATTCCAATACCCCTATCCTCAATACATAACTGTATTTTATCGTCTATTGTATCTGATGTAAAATTAATAAGAGGGGATTTTTTAGAATATTTTATAGCATTGTCAAGAATGTTTATTATTATATTCTCCAGATGATTTTTATTCCCTTTGATATACCTGTTTATTGCATTTAAATTTAAGTTAATCTTACCTTTCTTGCTTCCTATCAAAAGTTTCACATGTTCTGTGGCATCTTCAATTACTTCATGTAAGTCAATATCTTCCATTTTTAAAGGGTTTGAACTTTTCTCAAGCTGAGAAATCCTTAATATGTTTTCTACCTGAGAAAGCATTCTAGAATTCTCCTCTCTAATCATTCCTAAATATGAATTTGTCTTTTTGGTTATCTTATTTTTTTCATTACTCGATATTGAGTCAAGTGCAAGATTTATAGTTGCAATAGGTGTTTTAAATTCATGAGATATATTATTAATGAAGTCATTTTTTATTTCAGATAATTTTTTTTGCTTTAAAATTTGATATAATGCACTTGTCGATAAAATTATAATAACTAAAGTTAGCAAAAATGACAATGATGCAATTCCAATTATCCCTGATAGAACATATTCCCTTTTTTCTGGAAAAGAAACAATCAAATCATACTTTATAGGACTTGAAATATCATCAAAAAAAGTAATTGTATATTTTGGTCCTGATTGAACTTCTAAGTAATTGTTAGATTTAATTTTTGTTGATAAGCCATTACTATATATACCAAATTCATAAGGAGTAGTAATATTTCTTTCTTGAAAATTTTGATCTAATAATACTTGAATTTCTCTTGAAGTAGTTCTTTTATGTATAGGAAGAGATGAAGCATATTCTTCAAATGCTGTTTTATATTTTTCAAACTTAAAAACATCTATGTCCTGAACACTTTTAATTTTAGAAATTGAAGAATTTAGAGTATTTTCTCTTCTATCAAAAATATTTTTATTTAAAATTGTCGTTTTAACAGCTTTATAATCTTTAACTTTTTGATCTATACTTAAACTACTTGATAGATTATCAGGTATACTAATATTATAATCTTCTTCAAGAATTCCATATGCAAAAAATGTAGATAAGTTTGTAGATTGATCTTCATCAAGAAAAAGAAAAACATCAGTAAAATTTGATTCATTAGGTGCTCCTATAGAATCTATTAACATTTGGTATGCATTAACGTAATCGTTCAACTCTCTATTCTTAACCTCTAATGACACTTCCCTCAAGGATGTATTAACAGAAAGAGAGAATTCCTCTTCCTTATTTTCCCAAGAAGAATATATCCAATAACCTTGAAGAAAAATTATTCCTATTAAAGAAAAGGACATTAATGCAACAAGTGATATATAAAATTTTCGACTCACTTTTTATTTTTTACAAAATTCGGAATTTAAATTTAAAAAAATCTTAATGCAATGTTAATGTATTTTGATACTATTTAGTATGTTATTATGAATTTTAAGAACCTTTTTGGGGATATCTATTATATTAATGTTCTCAATTATATAGTCACTTTTATCTACCTTATCTTCATCGTCAATTTGATTATTTATCCTATCAATGGCATCTTGCCTATTACATTTATCTCTATTAATAATTCTATTAATCCGTTTCTCTTTTGGAGCTTTTACTAGAATTATTTTATCAAATTTATCTTGAGTTTTTGTCTCAAAAATAATTGCAACTTCTTTGATTATATACACATCCTTTAAGCCTATACAGTAACTAATAAAATGATTGTTAACAGCTGGATGCACAAGAGAATTAAGAAGATCTAATTTTTCTTTATTGTTAAATACAATACTTGCTAATTTCTTTCTGTCTAATTTTGAATTGATATAAATGTTATCTCCAAAAGAATTTTGTATTTTTCTTATCAGATCCTGATCAGAATCCATTAGTTTTTTCGCCTCTTTATCAGCTTGATAACAATTAACTCCTAATTCTTTGAAATGATTAATAACAGTTGATTTACCAGATCCTATCCCCCCAGTTAATCCCACTAATATCATTTACTCTTAAGTTTATCTATTATTTCTTGGCTTACTCCAACATTTGAGAATCCACCATCATTAAATAAATTCTGTAATGTAACTTTCCTAGTATAGTCACTAAATAAAGAAATAGTATAATCTGCACATTCTTCAGCACTAGCATTACCAAGAGGAGATGTCAATTCAGCATAATTTAAAAAATCATCTATACCTTTAACTCCCTTTCCAGCTGTTGTTAGAGTTGGGGATTGAGATATAGTGTTAACTCTAACTTTTTTTTCTTTCCCAAAATAATAACCAAAACTCCTAGCTATAGATTCTAAATATGCTTTATTGTCAGCCATATCATTATAATTTGGAAAAGTTCTCTGAGAAGCTATATAAGTTAATGCTACGATACTACCCCATTCATTCATAGCATCTAATTTAAAAAGTGTTTGCATTAGTTTATGAAAGGAAACTGCTGAAACATCCCAACCCCTAGTCATCCAATCATGGTTTAAATCGGTATACTCTTTACCTTTTCTAACATTAACTGACATTCCAATCGAGTGAAGAACAAAATCCAATTTAGACCCTAAATCATTTAATGAACCCTTAATAAGGTTTTCTAGGTCCTCTAAACTTGTAGCATCAGCGGGAATAACTTTCGATTCTGTCTGTTTTGCAAGTTTTTCTATATTCCCCATTCTTATTGCAACAGGTGCATTTGTTAAGACAAACCTTCCTCCTTCATCATAAATCTTATTTGCTGTAATCCAAGCTATTGAAGTTTCATCAAGAGCTCCAAAGATTATTCCTTTTTTACCTTTAAGGATAGAATTTGACATAACTTTTTTTATAAAGATACACTTAATTCAATAACTGATTAGCAAGTTCTTTAGCAGATTTATTTAGTTTTTTACCTGATAACATTTCAGCAATTTCATTAATTCTATCAGATTTATTTAATAATTTAATATCTGTTATAGTCCTATTTCGGTCTTCATATTTAAAAACTTTAAAATGATTATCTCCCTTGGATGCAACCTGAGGAAGATGAGTTATTGTTAAAACCTGCATATTCCTAGACATGTTATACATTAAATTAGCCACTTTTGATGACACAATCCCTGATACACCAGTATCAATTTCATCAAAAATTATAGCTGAAAGCTTTTTATATTTTGATAAAATACTCTTAATTGATAGCATAATTCTTGAAACTTCCCCTCCAGATGCAATATTTTTTAGTTCATTATAATTAGTCCCTTTATTTCCTTTAAAAAGAAATTCAATTAAAGAATTACCGTTCTTTTTTAATTCTTTAGATTTAGAAATTTCAATTTTAATCTTTGAATTTTTCATTCCTAAATCCATGAAATTATTATTCATTTTCTCAATAAAAATTGGAATAACTTTTTTTCTTCCCTGATGAAGTATATCAGCTACCTTATTAAGACTTTTTATAATATTATCTCTTTTCAACTTTAATTTTATGATTTTCTTATCAAAATTTTCATGATCATCAATTTTCTTTAATAAATCATTTTTTATATTAATCAATTCCTCAATTGAATTAACCCTATGCTTGTTTTGCAAAGAATATATTAAATCTAAACTTTCTTTAAAAATATTTGATTCAGTGTCTTTAGATTCAAGATTGTTAATATATGACTCATAATCATTAGTAAGGTCCATTAAATCATTCTTGATTTCAATAAATTTATTTTTAAAGCTCTTAAGTTTAGAAGAGTTTTCTGAAATTTTATTTATTTCTCGAACATAGAATGAAAGCTTATCATTTACCCCTATTTCATCATTATTTATTTCATTAATTATATTGGCTGATATTGTAATAGTTTCTTCAATATTATCTAGTTCTTTAACTTGTTCTTTAAGATTATTTATGTTTAAATCTTCAAGCTTAAGACCTTCAAATTCTTTAAGCAAATAATTGTTATAATCACTTTGTTCATCAAGGTTAAGTTTATTCTTTTCAACTTTTTCTATTTCTATTTCAATTTCTTTTAAAGAATCAAATTCCTTGTTATAGTCCATTACTAGTTTTTCATTATTTGAAAGAGAATCTAAAATTAGATATTTAAAATTATTATCTAATAGAGTTAAATTATTGTGCTGAGAATGAATATCTATTAGAGTATTTCCTAGTTTTGAAAGAACATCTAGATTAACGGGTGTGTCATTTATAAAAGCTCTTGATTTGCCAGAAGGAATAACTTCTCTTCTTAAGATTGTTTCTTTTTCATAATCTAAACTATTTAGATCAAAAAATGAATTAAGATCATATTCATTTATATCAAAAGTAGCTTCTACAAAACATTTAGTTTGTTTATTTATGATTTTTGAATTATCTACTCTTGAACCTAAAACTAGAGAAAGACCACCTAAAAGTATAGATTTTCCAGCTCCTGTTTCTCCAGTTATAGAAGTCATTCCAGAATTAAATGACATTTCAATAGAATCAATTAAAGCATAATTATTTATTTTTATTTCTTTAAGCATCTTTTAATAATTTCTTCAAAAATGTCTTTTGAAACCTGATCTTTACTTTTCTTTTTATATTGAATATTATTATCTGAAGAGATAAAAGTGATTTTATTTTCATCACTTGATATAGGAGAAAAATCAGAAATAGAGTTGAGTATAATAGCATCTAAATTTTTATCATTCAATTTTTTCTTGGCATTTTCAATCGGATTTTCAGTTTCAAGAGCAAACCCAACTAGATATTGTTTAGTTTTATTTTTTCCAAGATATGATAATATGTCAATTGTAGGTACAACTTCAATCTTTTCAAGTATATTTTTCTTTTTAATTTTATTTTCACTTATTGATTTAGGCTTAAAATCTGATACTGCAGCAGCTGATATAACAATATCAGATTTCTTATAGTTTTTTTTCACCATATTAAACATTTCATCTGAAGATTCAATTCTAATAGTTTCTATAAAATCTAGATCCATATCAAGGTTAGTTGGACCAATTATCAACTTAACATTAGCTCCTAATTTTTGAGCATTTTTTGCCAAATAATATCCCATTTTACCAGAAGAATTATTTCCAATAAACCTTACAGGATCTAATTTTTCATATGTTGGTCCAGCAGTGATCAAAACATTTTTACCATATAAAGGAAGTGAGCTTAAAATCTTAGATTCAACAAATTCAACAATTTGTTCTGGTTCTAACATCCTTCCCTCCCCTTCTAATCCACTTGCTAAAGAGCCACTTCCTACAGGTAAAACATTATTTCCATTTTCAGTCAGCTTTTCTATATTCTGTTTATTTGATGAATTATTATACATATCTAAATCCATAGCTGGAGCAATAAATACTGGTTTAGAACATGATAAAAAAGTAGCTAACAATAAATTATCACATTTAGCATTTGCCATTGAAGAAATAGTATTTGAAGTAGCAGGGGCTATAATCATAAGATCCGACCATTTAGCAAGCTCTACATGATTATTCCATGTGGGATTATCTTTTTCTTCTTTAGTAAATGAAGATAACACTTCATTTCTTGATAGTGTTGATAGAGTTAATGGGCTAACAAAATTCTTTGAGTTTGGAGTCATTACAATCCTTACTGAAGATTTTAATTTAATTAAAAGTCTAACAAGAATTGGAATTTTATATGCTGCTATTCCGCCTGATATACCAATTAATACTTTTTTATCACTTAAAACACTCATGTTTTAGTGTATTATTTATCTTCAGTTTCTTCGTCTGTATCTCTATAGTATATTTTACTGTCTAACCATTCTTGAACTGCTATAGCATAAGGTTTTGGAAGTCTTTCATAAAATCTTGAAACTTCTATTTGTTCTTTGTTTTCAAAAATTTCCTCTAGATTATCATTGTGTGTAGCAAATTCATCTAACTTATCATGAAGCTCTTTCTTAATTTCTGAATTAATTTGGGTTGATCTTTTAGCTATAATTGAAATTGCTTCATATATATTCTGGGTTGGCTCTTCAATATCTCTTCTATCATGTGTCTTAGTGGTTTCAGAGGCATTAGTGTTTCTGTATTTATTCATAGTTGTTTTTTTAGTTAATTAATTATTTTTTTTGCGTTATTTAATTTATTTGACAAATCTTCAATAAAGATAGTCTCTGGATAGTATCTTAGAAAATTAACAAGCGATCTTTCAAGTTCAGTAACTCTTTCAATTATTTTAGATTCTATACTATTTATAGCAATTTCATAGGTAGACAGCCATCTATAGTATAATGCCTCTTCACGAAAAATAGTTCCAGGATAGTCTGCAGCGAAATTATCTAAAGATCTAATTGCAGAATTATAATCCCTAATTGTATAATATTGCTTAGAAATTTCAAATTCTTTTTTTTCAAGTTTATTTTGTAATTGTTCAATTAATTCAATTGCTTCTGAAGTAAATTCAGAATTAGGATACCTATTTATAAAAATTTGAAGTTTTTCAATTGCAGTATTTGTTTCATCTTGATCAAGACTAAAAATTGGTGAAAGCATAAAATATGATTTACCTTCCATAAAATAAGCATCAATAATTCTTTGACTATTAGGGTATGATTTAATAAAATTTTCAAATTGAATAGCAGCTAAATAATATGATTTAGTCTCAAAATATGAATTTGCAAAAAAGAATCTTAACCTTTCTCCTTGAGGTTTTCCACTATAACTAGGCATAATTTGCTCTAAAAGTGCATTAGCTCTTCTAAATTCCCCATTATTATAATATTTTTCTGAAGCAGTATATTTATCAACTTCATTTTCAGTGCTATTAAGTAATTTTTGATAATCATTACAAGAAATTGTGAAAATAAATAATATTAATATGCCTAAGAGTCTAATCATTTTGCGAATGTATTAATTATATAAAATATAATTGACAAATTTATGATAAGTTTATGAAATTAAATTATTAAAATCCTCCTCAGTAATTATGGTGATATTTAGGGCTTGAGCCTTGTTTTTCTTTGAACCTCCCATTTTATCTCCTCCAATTATAAAGGAAGTGTTTGATGAAACTGAAGATTTTATTTCACCTCCATTAGTTTCAATTATTTTAATCAATTCGTCTCTTGAATAATTTTTAAAAACTCCTGATACAACTATTTTTTTTCCTTCAAGTTTATTTGATGTATTTATAAACTTTTCATCTTTACTTAAGTTAAGGCCCAGATTATATAATTTTTCAAGTATTTTTTTATTTAAATCATCTTTAAAATAAGAAACTATACTATTTGCAGTTTTATCACCAATTTCATTTATTGCTGAAAGAGATTCAAAATCCATCTCAATTAAATCATAGATAGAATTAATATGTCTTATGATATTTTTTGAAGCAGATTCACCTACATATCTGATTCCAATGCCATATAAAACTTTTTGGAATGATTTTGTTTTTGAATCTTCAATTCCTTTTTTAAGATTCTCAACTGATTTTTGAGCAAATCCTTCGAGTTTTGAAATTCTATAATAGTCTAAATTATATATATCTGATATATCATTTATTAAACCCTTATCATATAGTAATCTAATAGTTTCGTCACCAAATCCATCAATGTTCATGGCCTTCCTTGAGACAAAATGTTGTATTCTTCCGATTGCTTGAGGTCTACATTTAATAGTATTTGGGCAAAAATAATTTGCCTCAGATTCAAGTTTTTGAAGAGTAGTCTCACATTCTGGACATAAAAATGGAAAAGCAATCTCATCTTCTTCTAAACCTCTATTATTAAAGTCGATACCAGTTATTTTTGGAATTATTTCACCTCCTTTTTCAACAAAAACTGAATCATTCACCCTCAGCTTATACTTAATCATTTGATCATAACTATGAAGTGATGCTCTTTTAACAATTGAGCCTGAGATTAGAACGGGTTCTAAATTTGCAACAGGAGTAATTGCACCTGTTCTTCCAACATTAAATGAAATTGAATTTAATTTAGTTACAAGATTTTCTGCTTTAAATTTATATGCGATTGCCCATCGAGGAAATTTGGAGGTAAAGCCTAATTTTTTTTGATAATCAATATTATTAACCTTTATCACTATACCATCTATTTCAAAAGGTAAATTTTCTCTTTCCTTGTTCCAGTATTTTATATATTCCTTTACCAAGTCTATGCTCTTAACAACTTTATCATGTTTAGGAACTTTAAATCCCATATCCCTAGCAAGGTTTAATAAATTAGAATGTTCATTTATAGTTAAATCATTAGAGACTATAGAGTATAAAAAGCATTCTAATGGTCTTCTTGCTACTTCTTTAGAATCCAGAAGTTTAATACTTCCTGAAGCAGTATTTCTTGGATTCATGAATAAAGATTCACCATTTAGTTCTCGATTTTTATTTAGTGTTTTAAATGATTCTGTTAGTATTATAATTTCACCTCTGATTTCAAATTTTTTAGGAAATGATATATTATTTAATTTTAATGGTATAGAGTTTATGGTTTTTAGATTTTTAGTTATATCATCACCCTGTACTCCATCTCCTCTAGTAAGACCTTTAATTAACTCACCATTTTCATAGAGAAGATTTACAGAGGCTCCATCATATTTTAATTCACAACAAAATTCAAAATCAGATATCTCCAAAATTTTTACAATTCTTTTATACCATAAATCAAGCTCTTCATCTGAATATGTGTTATCAAGAGAATACATTGGAAAAATATGTGTATCTGAATCAAATTTATCAGAAAGACCTCCACCTACTCTTCTAGATGGTGATTCTATATCATAAAACTCAGGATATTTATTTTCAAGATCAATTAGCTCTTCAAGTAATTTATCATATTCAAAATCAGAAATTATATTATTATTGAGATCATAATAATTGTGATTATGATCTTTAATTAATCCTCTTAATTCTAATATTCGTGACTTAATTTCTTTCATTTTAAAATGTAATCTTTACAAATCTTTTTTTGCCTTCAAAATCATCTTTAAAGTTAACATCATTTAGATTATTTTTAGCAAGCATTTGCTTAATTTCTTTTATATATAGAGGATTAATTTCAAAATATATAAAACCATTTTCATTCAAGTTAAGCTTAGAAAATTTAACTATTTCTTTATAATATAGAATTGGATCTTCTAATGGAGCAAATAATGCAATTTCAGGTTCAAATTTTACGTTTTTACCGACTCTTGAAGCTTCATTTGATGTTAGGTATGGAGGGTTTGAAACAATTATATCAAATTTTTCAGAAAAAACCTTTTCTTCTCTTATATCATATTCTAAAAAAGTAACTTCTGAAAAAATTCTTTTTTGATTTATTTCACAAATTTCTAATGCCTTTTTTGAAATATCAACAGCTATAGTTTCAAAATATTTATTATTTAAAGATAGGGTTATAGCAATACAACCTGATCCTGTTGCAATATCTATTACTCTTTTTTTTTCTTTTGTCTTTTTATTATCTTCTAAAATCCAATTAGTCAGCTCTTCAGTTTCTGGTCTAGGTATTAACACGTCTTCATTAACATAGAATTCATTATCTAAAAAAAGCTTTTTATGAATTAAATAATCAATAGGGTAATTAGTTTTTAACTTATCTAACCCTTCTAATAATTTATTTAACTGAGATCCTTTTAATATATAATCTGGATTAAGATTAATAAATGTAAAATCTAGATTGAAGTATTCTTTTAGAAGGATTTTAAGATAATAATCTGATTCTCCGATACTAAAATCATTCAAAGTTTTTCTATAAAGATTTCTTAGTTCAATAAGATTCATTCATAATGATTTTATCATCCAAATTGGACAAGCAAAATGTCCAGTATTTCCCATTGGGTAATCTATGTACTCAAAACCAAACTTTAAATACAATTTCTGAGCATCTAGCATATTTGGCATTGTCTCTATATAGCATATCTTAAATTTATTTTCTTTTGCAAAATTCAAACATTTCTCGATCATTAATGAACCTAATCCTTTACCTCTCATCATTGAATCAAAATACATTTTTTGAAGCTCACATATTTCATATTCTCCATTTTTTAATTGAGAAATTCCAGCACCACCTTTTATTATATTATTTTCTTCAACAATAAAATATTTAGACCTTGGGGACTGATATGCTTCATAAATAGAGTCAATCTCAGGGTCGTCAAATACAGTGCCTTTATTTGGAACCCCCATTTCAATAAGTATCTTTCGTAATAAAGTTGCTAACTCAGAATTATCGCTTTTTTTTACTTCTCTAATATTCACTATCAAAATAAATTTAATCTAAATTTACAATAGATTTAATTAATATTGAATTAAATGAATAGTGATAATTTCTTCATGCAAAGATGTCTAGATCTTGCAATAAAAGGCATTGGTAAAACGTATCCTAACCCTGTAGTAGGATGTGTTATTGTCAACGATAATAAAATTATCAGTGAAGGATGGCATAAATTATATGGAGGTGTTCATGCTGAAGTTGATGCAATTAATAAAATTGAAGATAAGAGTGTCTTAAAGAACTGTTCATTATACGTAAATCTTGAACCTTGTAATCATCACGGAAAAACTCCACCATGCACCAATTTAATATTAAAACATGGAATAAAGAATATAATAATAGGAATTAACGATCCAAATAAAAATGTAAATGGAAATGGTGTTGAATATTTAAAAAGAAATGGTTGTAAAGTAAAGGTTAATGTTCTAGAAGAAGAATGCAAGTTTATAAACAGAAGGTTTCTAACATTTAATAACCTAAAAAGACCTTATATAACATTAAAGTGGGCTGAGAGTAAAGATGGTTTTATTGGTCCAATAAAAAATAAATTAAATTCGGGAAAAGTCTTCTGGTTATCAAATGAAAAGTCTAGAATCTTATCTCATAAATGGAGAACTGAAGAACATTCTATTTTGGTCGGAGTACAAACAATCATTGATGATAATCCTGAATTAACTTCTAGATTTTATAAAGGAAACAATCCGATAAGAATTGTAATTGATCCTAATTTAAGGACCCCTCTAGAATCAAATGTACTAAACAATGCATCTAAATCAATAATTTTTTCTAACAAAAAAAAGAAAACAGATGGCTTAAATATTCATACAAATGATTTTAGTAATAAAGAATCAATAATTAATAATATCTACAATCAAGGTATTCAATCAGTTATTGTTGAAGGTGGAAAAAGGACTATTCAATTTTTCATAGATAATAATTATTGGGATTGTATAAGGGTATTTCAAACAGATAAGTTATTAAATAAGGGGACTCCTAGACCAGATTTTAATATTAATGATTATGATTATAAAATGATAGATAATGATAGATTATATGAATTATTTAAGAATTAAAAAATTTCTCTTTAATTTCTATAGGACACTTTTTAGGTTTTTTTGTTTTAGGATCATAAAATGCTAGCTTAGTTATTCCACTGCATATTTTAACTTTATTTCCCTTAAAAATTTGATATTTAAATTCAATTGTTGACATTGGTTCCTTCTCACAGTTTATTTGAATTTCAAATTCATCTCCAAAAAAAAGAGGATTATTGTATACTATTGAACATTCAACAACAGGTAACCAAATATTTTTTTTTTCTAATTCATCATATTTTATATCAAGAAATTCAAACCATTCTATTCTTGACATTTCAAAATATTTTAAATAATTACTATGATGAACAAACCCCATTTGATCAGTTTCATAATATCTAACTTTATTTTTTTTTGTTATATACTCCATAAACCTTTTAATTATTGAAAGATTTTATAAAAATTCCTACAAGTCTCCTTCCGCTTATTTTATGAAAAAAAAATTTAATAATCAATAGCATATATGATTTTTTTTTCATTTTTTTTCATTCATATTTGTTCCTACAACCTTAAACCTTTAAATCTGTTTATAAATGTCACTAATCCAAGTTAACAAAAAATGAATCAAAGCCCTTCGTCCGTTTGGAATAATTGCTTATCATTTATTGAGGATAATATTCAACCTCAAGCCTATAGCACTTGGTTTAAACCAATAATACCTGTAAAAATTACAGATAACGTTTTAAGTATACAGGTGCCTAGTAAATTTTTCTATGAGTGGTTAGAAGAACATTACATAAAGATATTAAAACTAGCATTGACAAAAGAGCTAGGTAAAGATGCTAGGCTTGTTTATGTTATTAAAATGGAAAATACATTTGGTAACAAAGCACCTTATACAGAAAAAATACCAAGTTCAAATAATTCTGGTTTAAAATCTCAAAATGTTGAAACACCTTTTACAAGCTTTACTAGTGAATTAAAGAACCCTTTTGTAATCCCTGGAATAAGAAATCTACAAATTGAGTCTCAACTTAATCCAAATTATACATTTGAAAATTTCCTAGAAGGTGACTCTAATAGACTTGCAAGATCAGCTGGATTAGCTGTTGCAAATAAACCAGGAGGGACGTCATTTAACCCTCTTCTAATATATGGTGGTGTTGGGTTAGGAAAAACACATTTAGTTCATGCAATTGGAGTTGATATTAAAAAAAGCTACCCTGATAAAACCGTTTTATATATCTCTGCTGAAAAGTTTACCCAACAATATATTGATTCAGTTAAGAAAAATAATAGAAATGATTTTATTCATTTTTATCAAGTTATTGATATATTAATTGTTGATGATGTACAATTCTTATCTGGAAAATCAGGAACTCAAGATGTTTTCTTCCATATATTTAATCATCTACATCAGAATGGGAAACAAGTAATTTTGACATCAGATAAAGCTCCTCTTGATATGCAAGATATTGAACAGAGACTTCTATCTAGATTTAAATGGGGATTATCTGCTGAACTTCAAACTCCTAATTTTGAAACAAGAGTTTCAATACTCAAAAACAAATTATTTAGAGATGGTGTTGAAATTGATAATGAAATAACTGAGTATGTTGCAAAAAACATAAATTCAAATGTTAGAGAATTGGAAGGTGCTATTATTTCCCTTATTGCCCAGTCTTCATTTAATAAAGCTGAAATAACTCTTGATTTAGCTAAAGATGTTATAAATAAATTTGTTAAAAATAATAGAAGAGAGGTTTCAATAGATTACATTCAAAAAGTTGTGTCTGATTATTTTCAAATGGATATAGAAACGCTTCAATCAAAAACTAGAAAAAGACATATTGTTCAAGCAAGGCAAATTGCAATGTACTTTGCTAAAAAATTCACAAAAGCTTCCCTTGCTAGTATAGGAACACAAATTGGAAGAAGAGATCATGCAACTGTATTGCATGCTTGCAAGACTGTTGACAATTTAAGTTTCACAGATAAGCAGTTTAGGAAATATGTTGAAGATTTAAATCAAAGACTAACTGTCTAAACCTTTACCTATATATTTTTTTACTATTTAACCATCTAGTATAAACTCTTTTATTTTTATTATGTTGACTTAACTTTGAAGCAAATAAATGATATCCAGGGTTATATGGATCTGCTACAAAAAATATGTAATTATGATTCCTAGAATTTAAGACTGCATCAATAGATGAAATGTCAGGCATTGATATTGGACCAGGAGGCAGTCCTTTTATCTTATATGTATTATATGGAGAATTAAGCTTTAGATCTCTATATAAAACTCTTCTTATTATTGTATCAAAATTATTGTAATAACTCTTGATTGAATAAATTACTGTTGGATCAGCCTGAAGTTTCATTTTTTTCTTAAGCCTATTAAGATATACTCCAGCTATAACAGGCCTTTCATCTAATTTAACACTCTCTTTCTGTACAATTGATGCTAAAGTTATTACTTCTACTTTAGACAAACCAATCGATTTAGCTTTTTCTGTTCTGTCTTCATTCCAAAAATTATTATACTCCTCAAGCATCTTATTTCTAAATATCTTAGGCTCAACATTCCAAAAAAATTCATATGAATTAGGAATATACATAGATATTAAATTTAAATTATTAAATCCATTCTCCACTAAAAAATTCTTTTCAAGAAATACATTTAATAAAGAAATACTATCTGCTAATATTTGTATAGAAACTCTTCCAGCTAAATCTTGGATTCTTTCTTGATTATTAAAAGTAACTTTTAAAGGTGTATTATTAAACTTTAATGAATTAATAATTTCTTTATTTCCAGCTCCCTTGTTTACCTTGAATCTTCCTGATTTAATATTTTCAGCATAATCCATCATTTTAGCAGCCCTTAAGAAAGTTTTAGGAGATTTTATTTTTTTATTTATAGTATCTAAAATATTAACTATACTATCTGATGAGTTTATATATAAGAATGTAGAATCTTCATCAAAATTTGTATTATCTCTATGCATTGTATTATAATAGCTATATAGTAATAACATAAAGAGTATTGTTATAGAAATTAATGTTACTTTTTTCATTTATCTAAAATTTTTTGATAAAGGAGTTCGTCAAAATATTTATTATTATAATATATCCAATCCTTTTTATTACCAATTTTCAAATAATTATGTTTCTCAAACAGTTTAATACTTTCTATATTTTCAGATGAAATATTAGCATAAAGTTGATGTATAGGAATATATTTTTTCACATAATTTTCTATCAAATCTAATGATATTGAACCTAAACCTCTTGATCTGTATTTTTCAAAAATAATTATCCCTACTCCTGCCCTTTTATTTATCATATCATATTTAAATAAATCAATAAAACCAAATGGCAAATTACTTTTATCACTTAAGACTAGTCTAACTTGTTTATGTTCAATAATATCAAGATGCGAGTTTTCAATAAATTTTTTAAGACTGTGTTTTGAAAATGGAGAAGATGTATTTGAATATTTCCATAAAGACTTATCATTTTCAGTATCATATAATATATCTAGATCATCTGGTTCTAAAGCTCTTAAGATATATTCATTTATATTATCCATGTTAAACAATCGTTAAAATAAAATTATTAAAAGATATAATATATTATTTTTACAAATAAAAAGATGAAATCCAACTTAAAAATTATAATCGTTTCATTAACATGTTCATTTCTTTCAGTTTTATTTTATTCAATATTCTTAAATAATTCAACTGTTAAAGAAGAGAACAACAGTCTAGCATACAATAATGATTATTTCAAAAGCTTTGTTAATACTTCTGGATATAACAACAATCAATCTTCTAGTAACTTCGGCTCACCAGATTTAACTTTTGCTGCAAAAAAGTCAATTAATGCAGTTGTACACGTTAAGAATACATCTATTGTTAAAGAAAATGATTCATGGGCTTTACAATTTTTTTATGGGGATGATTCTAGAAAAAGAGTTGCAACAGGATCTGGAGTTATTATATCTCCTGATGGATATATAATTACAAATCATCATGTTATTGATAATTCAAGTGAAGTAATAGTAACAACTAACGATAATAAAGAATATGAAGCTGTAATAGTTGGATCTGATGAAGTCACTGATGTAGCAGTATTAAAGATAAATTCTAATGAAAAATTTGAATATCTATTATTTGGTGACTCTGAAAATAGTGAAATAGGTCAATGGGTCCTTGCTGTAGGGAATCCATATAATTTGAATTCAACTGTGACTGCTGGAATTATAAGTTCTAAATCAAGAGATTTAAATGAATATGACCAGATAAATCAATCATTTATTCAAACTGATGCTGCAGTTAATATTGGGAATAGTGGTGGTGCACTTGTGAATATTAATGGTGAGTTAATTGGTATCAATACAGCTATTCAATCAATGACTGGAGGATTTGTTGGATACTCATTTGCAATTCCAAGCAATATAGTAAGAAAAATCTTTGAGGATATTCTTGAATATGGAGATGTCCAAAAAGGATTATTAGGAGTTAGAGGGGTAGCATTAAAATCTTCATATTCTAAACAACTTAATCTTACGGATACAGAGGGATTTTATATTGATATTATAGAACCTGGATTTGGAGCTGATCTTGCAGGATTAATAAAAGGTGATATAATAAAAGAAATAGATGGAATAAAAATTAATAAATTTTCTGACTTATCTGGATACCTTTCAACTAAAAGACCAGGGGATAAAGTTAATGTGACTTATTCTAGAGAAAATCAATTAAAGAGAACTACAGTCACTTTACAAAAAGTAATTAATTAATGAGAATTGATATTTTAACCCTATTTCCTGAACTATTTGATAATCTAAATTCTTTTTCTATTATAGAGAAAGCAATTAAATCAAAAAAAGTCAATATCGTAACTCACAATCTAAGGGATTATGCAGATAATTCAAGACATGTTGATGACAGTCCTTTTGGAGGTGGCCCTGGAATGGTTATAAAAATAGAACCTATTGATAATTGCATTAATAAATTAAAAAAATATAATAACTATGATGATATAATTTATCTTACTCCAGATGGAGAAATTCTTGACCAAAAAAAATCAAACTACTTGTCTACAAAGAAAAATCTTATCCTTTTATGTGGTCACTATAAAGGTGTAGATCATAGGGTAAGAGATTATCTGATAACAAAAGAAATTTCAATTGGTAATTATGTTTTATCTGGAGGTGAACTACCTGCAGCAATTTTATGTGATTCCATTATAAGATTAATTCCTGGAGTAATTGGAGATGAATCATCAGCTTTATCTGACAGTTTTCAAGATAATGTCGTTTCTGCTCCAATATACACTAGACCAGCAAATTATAAAGGTCTAGAAGTACCTGATGTTCTTGTTTCTGGAAATCAAAAAGAAATAGAAAAATGGAAAGATCAAAAATCTCTGGAAAGGACAAAATTACTTCGTCCAAAACTCTTTGATAATCTTTAAAAAAGGTTTACTTTTGCAACTAAATTTGGTAGAATATAACCAAATATTCTAAAAGCTATTTTGATGGAATCTTTAGTAAACCAAGTAAACGAAAAATTAATTAAAAAAAATGAATTTCCTCCCTTCTCAGCAGGAGATACCATTACGGTATATTATGAAATTAGGGAAGGAAATAAAGTTCGTACACAATTTTTCAAAGGTATTGTTATTCAAGTAAAAGGAAGAGATCAATCAAAAACTTTTACAATAAGAAAAATGTCTGGTACTATTGGTGTTGAAAGAATATTCCCTGTAAATATGCCTGGCTTAAAAAAGATTGAAGTTAACAAAGTTGGTAAAGTCAGACAATCCAGAATATATTATTTTAGAGAATTGACAGGTAAAAAGGCTAGAATAAAAGAAAGATAATTTACTACTATGTCAAAAATTAAAGTAGCCAACCCCATTGTTGAAATTGATGGTGATGAAATGGCAAGAATCATTTGGAAGTATATCAAAAATGATTTAATTCTTGACTATATAGACCTAGATATAAAATACTTCGATCTTAGTATAGAATCAAGAGATAAAACAGATGATCAGATAACCATTGATGCAGCAAATGCAATTAAAAAATATAATGTTGGAATTAAGTGTGCAACAATTACACCTGATGAAGATAGGGTTAAAGAATTTTCATTAAAAAAAATGTATAAATCTCCTAACGGTACTATAAGAAATATTGTTGGAGGAACTGTTTTCCGTGAACCTATAATTGTAAAAAATATTCCAAGATATGTTCAAGGTTGGACAAGGCCAATTTGTATCGGAAGACATGCTTTTGGTGATCAATATAGAGCTACTGATATTGTAACTAAAGGAAAGGGTAAATTGACAATGACTTTTACTCCAGAAGATGGTAGTGAACCAAAATCATGGGAAGTTTATAATTTTGAAGAGAATGGAGTTGCCTTGTCAATGTATAATATTGATTCCTCTATTTACGGATTTGCAAGATCTTGTATGAATAAAGCTTTAAATAAAAAATGGCCACTTTATTTGTCCACAAAAAACACAATTCTTAAAGCTTATGATGGAAGATTTAAGGATATATTTCAAGAAGTATATGATAATGAATTTAAAGAAAAATTTGAAAAAGAAAACATTTATTATGAGCATAGATTAATTGATGATATGGTTGCAGCTGTAATAAAATGGAAAGGCGGTTTTGTTTGGGCTTGTAAAAATTATGATGGAGATGTCCAATCAGATATTGTAGCTCAAGGATTTGGTTCTTTAGGCTTGATGACATCAACTTTAGTTACACCTGATGGAAAAACTATGGAATCTGAAGCTGCGCATGGAACAGTAACAAGACACTTTAGACGTCATCAGAAGGGAGAAGAAACCTCAACTAATCCAATTGCATCTACTTTTGCTTGGACTAGAGGGCTTATACATAGAGGTTTATTAGACAATAATCAAAAACTTATTGATTTCTGCAAATTACTAGAGAATGTTTGTATAAAAACAATTGAAGGAGGAAAGATGACAAAGGATCTTGCTCTTTTAGTATATAGAAATGATATGGTTCGTTCAAATTATATTACAACTGAACAATTCTTTAAAGAATTAAAAACTAATTTAGAGAAGAAAATAAAAAGTGTATAATATGGATTTTATCAAGGTTACAGAACAAGATTCTAATCATAACGATTTAGAGAAAAAATCTGTAAAGGAACTAGTTGAATTAATGCATCATGAGGATAATAATGCTTTAACTGCAATTAAAAAAGTATTAGAAGAAGTAACAAAACTTATTGAGGAGATAGTTCCGAAAATGGAAAGTGGCGGTAGGTTATTTTATATTGGAGCAGGAACAAGTGGACGATTAGGTGTTATTGATGCTTCAGAATGTCCTCCCACTTTTGGCACTCCTCCCGAAAAAGTTGTTGGACTTATAGCTGGTGGAATTCCTGCTTTATATAGCTCTATTGAAATAGCTGAAGATAGCTACACCGAAGCTTGGGATGATCTAAAATCTAATAATATTACATCTAATGATTTTGTAATTGGAATTGCTGCCTCTGGGACTACACCATATGTTGTTGGAGGTCTTAGGGATTGTAAAAAAAATAATATTCCTACAGCCTGTATTACATGTAACAAAAACTCCCCTTTATCAGAACACAGTGATCATAAAATTGAAGTGATTGTTGGTCCAGAAATTGTAACTGGTAGCTCAAGACTTAAAGCAGGTACATCTCAAAAATTAATATTAAATATGATATCAACAATTTCAATGATTCTTATTGGCCATGTTAGAGGAAATAAAATGGTTGATATGCAACTAACCAATTCTAAATTAAATAAAAGAGCTAGAGAAATTGTTATGAAGGAACTTAGTATTGATTTGAAAAAAGCTGATGAATTAATTATTAAACATAAAAACGTTCGTTCAGCAATTGATAATTTCAATAATGAATAATTACTTAAAGAAAGGATTCAAACAAGTATTAATAGGTATAGGCCTTTGCTTTATTGGACCTGTAGTAATTTCCCAAGCATTCAAAAATCAAGATCATCCCTTTTTTATTATAGTTCTTATTGTTGGAAGTATTCTTTCCTTTCTTGCAGTCTATTATGGGTATAGGGGTATTTCAAATATTCTTAACGGAACCCTCGGTCCAAAAAATAAATTAAACTAATTTTGTAGTAGACTAGTAATTGTATGATAAAAGTAAGTTTTCCAGATAGTAATGTAAAAGAGTTCAAAAAAGGAACTAAGGTTATTGATATTGCAAAAAGTATTAGTGAAGGTTTAGCAAGAAAAGTAATATCAGCTTCTTACAATTCAGTAATTGTTGAGTTAAGCTATGAATTGAATAAAAATGGTGATATTAAATTTTTTACCTGGGATGATAATGAAGGAAAGAAAGCTTTTTGGCATTCCTCTGCGCATATATTAGCACAGACAATAAAACACATATATCCTAAGTCTAAATTAACCATTGGACCAGCAATTGATAATGGATTCTATTATGATGTTGATTTTGGTGGAGATATTCCATCAGAGAAGGATTTTAAAATGATTGAAGAAAAATTTTTACAATTTGCTAGAGAGAATAATGAATTTAAAATGCGTCAATCCTCTAAATCAGAAGCATTAGATTATTATAAAAAAGAGGGGAATCAATATAAAGTAGAACTAATTGAAGATCTAGAAGACGGTACAATAACATTTTGTGATCATTCAGATTTTTCTGATTTATGTAAAGGTGGTCACATTCCATCTACTGGAATAGTAAAGTCTGTCAAACTATTAAATATAGCTGGAGCTTATTGGAGAGGTGATGAAAAAAATAATCAGTTAACAAGGATATACGGAATATCTTTTCCAAAACAAAAAATGTTAACAGAATATCTTGAATTAGTTGAGAAAGCAAAAGAAAGAGATCATAGGAAGCTTGGAAAAGAGCTAAATCTATTTACTTTTTCACAAAAAGTTGGTCAAGGTCTTCCGTTATGGCTTCCAAAAGGAACTGAATTAAGAGATAGGCTTCAAAGATTTCTTGAAGAAGCTCAGAGAAAAGCAGGATATAAAAAAGTTATTACTCCTCATATAGGGTTAAAAGATTTATATGTTACTTCTGGTCATTATGAAAAATATGGAAAAAAAAGCTTTCAACCAATAAATACTCCAAATGAAAATGAGACTTTTTTATTAAAACCTATGAACTGCCCTCACCATTGTGAGATTTTTAATTCTAGACCTTTGAGTTACAAAGATCTTCCATTAAGACTTGCTGAATTTGGGACTGTATACAGATATGAGCAAAGTGGTGAACTTCATGGTTTAACTAGAGTTAGAGCGTTTACTGTTGATGATGCTCATATTTTTTGTACTACTGGACAGGTTGATTCTGAATTTAAAAATACTATTGACCTAGTTTTATATGTTTTTAAATCCCTGGGGTTTGAGGACTTTCATGCTCAAGTTTCTCTTCGAGATGATAATAAACCTGAAAAATATATTGGATTAAAGAAAAATTGGGAAATTTCAGAAAATGCAATTATAAATGCTGCAAAGGAAAAGGGTCTTAGTTATAAAATTGAATATGGAGAAGCTGCTTTTTATGGGCCGAAACTTGATTTTATGGTAAAGGATGCTCTAGGACGAAGTTGGCAATTAGGAACAATTCAAGTCGATTACAGTCTGCCAGAAAGGTTTAAGCTTTCTTACAAAGGCCCTAAAAACGAGGATTTGAGACCAGTTATGATTCATAGAGCTCCATTTGGGAGTATGGAAAGATTTATTGCTATACTTCTTGAACATACAGGCGGATCATTCCCATTATGGTTATGTACTACTCAAATTGAGTTATTAATTGTTAGTGAAAACTTTAAAAATTATGGTCAAAAAGTTTTAAATATCTTAGAAAATCACGAAATTCGCGCCCACCTAGATGATAGAAATGAAACTGTAGGTAAAAAAATCAGAGAATCTGAAATAAATAAGATTCCTTATATGATCATAATAGGAGAGAATGAAGAAAAAAATGGAACAGTTTCAATTAGAAAACATAAAGAAGGAGATTTAGGTGAAATGAAAATTGATAAGTTTTTAGATATTTTCAAAAAAGAAATTTCTGATAGTAAACCAGAATTTAATATTAACTAAAAACAGATTGTTATAGCTATAAGAAGAAAAAAAACAAATAGGAGATGGGGAAGAAGAGTATTTAAAGAAGATCCTCACAAAATTAACTCCAAAATAACAGCCAATGAAATAAGGCTAGTTGGTGATAATGTAGATATAGGGGTTTATTCTCTTAATAATGCTTTAAAAATAGCAAGAGATCAAGAATTAGATCTTGTTGAAATCTCTCCGAAAGCATCTCCACCTGTATGTAAAATTTTAGATTATAAGAAATTTTTATATGAACAGAAGAAGAGGGATAAAGCTTTAAAGTCAAAAGCTACAAAGATAGTTGTTAAAGAGATTAGATTTGGACCTCAAACAGATGAGCATGATTATCAATTTAAAAAGAAACATGCAGAAAAGTTTTTAAATGAAGGAGCAAAATTAAAAGCATTTGTTTTCTTTAAAGGAAGATCGATAATATTTAAAGAGCAAGGACAGATTTTACTTTTAAGATTAGCTCAAGAACTTGAAGAAATTGGAACTGTAGAGCAAATGCCGGAATTAGAGGGGAAAAGAATGATAATGTTTATAATACCAAAAAAGAAATAGGAATAATGCCAAAAATGAAAACAAAGTCCAGTGCAAAGAAAAGATTTAAAATAACCGGATCTGGAAAAATTAAAAGAAAGCATGCTTTCAAAAATCATATGTTGACAAAAAAGTCAAAAAAGAGAAAGCTTAGACTAACTCATTTTGGGCTTGTTCATGATAGTGATAAGGAGAACATTAAAAGACAATTAAGGTTAAAATAAAAAAACGATATGCCTAGATCAGTCAATTCAGTAGCTTCAAAAGCTAAAAGAAAAAAAATATTAAAACAAGCTAAAGGATACTTTGGTAGGAGAAAAAATGTTTGGACAGTTGCAAAAAATGCAGTTGAAAAAGGGTTAGTATACGCTTATAGAGACCGAAGAAACAAAAAAAGAAACTTTAGATCTTTATGGATAGTTAGAATAAACGCAGCTTGTAAAGAACACGGTATTTCTTACAGTGAATTCATGCATAAAGCAAAGAAAAAAAATATTAATCTTAATAGAAAGGTTCTTGCTGACCTAGCAATGAATAATCAAAATGCTTTTGAGGCGATAATTAAGGCAGTAAAGTGACCACTTTAATAATTATTATTACTATTCTTTCATTTATTACTGGTATTCCTCTGCTGAAAAGATTTATGGTCTTTATCAAAAGAATTAGAAAAGAGAAACAGGATGATGATAATTCCTAAAACAAATACCATTAATAATTTCTTTAATTGTTTTTACATTCACTCATTTAACTTTCTATTTCATTCAACTTTTTTAATTTAGTAGTGTCTAAATAAAAATATATAAGTTGAAAGATGAAGAATTAGTTATATTATTAAAATCTAAAGAATTAAAAAACAAAGGTTTTAAAATATTAATCGACTTATATCAGTTTAAGATTTATTGGATGATTAGAAAAGTTGTTTTATCTCACGAATCAGCAAATGATGTATTACAAAATACATATATAAAAATCTATAGAAATATAGATAAATTTAGACAAGAGAGTAAGTTATCAACTTGGATTTATAGAATAGCTTATAACGAATCTATAAGGTTTTTATCAAATGAGTCTAAAATTAAAAAAATAAGTATTGACACTGTACAGGAAAATTATACCAAAAAGCTATATGCAGATAATTATTTCGATGCTAATAAGCTGTCGGTAAAATTTCATCAGTTATTATCAGAATTAACTGTTAGACAAAGAACTATTTTTAATATGAAATATTTTGATGAACTTAAGTTTAAAGAAATTTCAAAAATTCTAGAAATGAATGAAAACACTATAAAATCAATATATTATGACGTAGAGAAAAAAATTAAAAGAGATATAAATGAGTAAAAATTAACATTAATATGAAAAAAAATCACAATAAAGAACTTGGTTTTAAAATTCCAAAAAACTACTTTGAAGAATCAAACAATTTATTGTTTGATCTCTCAGTTAATAAAAAGCGTAATATATTCAATTTAAAAAGTTTAAGTGAGTTTATACCATACTCAATAGCTGCAATCTTTATAATAGGATTCTTCGTTATAAACTCTAATCAAAATATTGATAATTCAACAATCGAAGATTCAGCTCTACTCTACTCACTGATTTCAGGTGAAGAAATAACAGAAGAATACGTATTTGATTATTTAGTCACAAATACTTCAAATAATAAAATAAATTATAAAAAATAAACTTTTTGATTCAACCCGTGTCATAACATATATAAAACATAATAAAAATGAAGAAGATAATATCAAAATTTACATTAATAACTTTATTACTATTTAGCGGTAACTCTATCATGGCTCAGGATAGTATATCTAAACAAGAACATAATTATAAGATGCACTCCCCTAAAGGCAAAATGCACTCCCCTAAAGGCAAAATGCACTCCCCTAAAGGCAAAATGCGCTCTCCTAAGGGCAAAATGCAATCCCCTAAAGGCAAAATGCAATCCCCTAAAGGTAGAATCCTGCCTATGGTTAAAGAACTTATGGAAAGTTTATCCGATAAACAAAAAGAACTTCTTGCTAAAGAAAAAGACATTTTACGAGAGCAACGAAAAGTATTGAAAGATATGTTGTCTAATATTCAAAAAGAAACTCTAAAGGATAGTTCGTTGAGTTTTGCTGAGAGAAAACATAATATAATGTCTAAGATGAAAAGAAAACAACGTAAACTTGTCCATGATTTTGAAAACAGAATTAGAAAATTAAGGGAAGAGTTTAGAAAATCATTAAGTAAAGAACAAATAGATATTATTACAAAAACTAGACGTAAGTCAAAAAGACATGATTAATGTCTATTAAATGACTATTTTTGCCACGTAGAATCATAGAATTAAATATGCCTCAAATGAAAAATTTATTATTAGCAATTCTATTAATTTTCTCAATTCCTGCAATATCTCAAGAAAGAGATGGATCTCAACGAAGAGATGGATCTGCTTTAATGCAACAGTATCAAAATATGAACTTCACAATATCTGGACAAATATTAGATATAGAAACTGGCCAACCCCTTGAATATGCTACTATTACATTATCTAACCAATTAAAAAAAGATGAAATAACTGGAGGTATATCTGATAGAAAAGGAAATTTTTCGATTGAAGTAAAACCAGGAATGTATAATATTAAAATTGATTATATATCATTTGAATCTTTCACAAAAGAAAAAGTGGTTATTAGAAGTGATCTATCTCTTGGAGAAGTTAAATTAAATATTGATGTTAATTTATTAGAAGAGGTTGAAGTAAGAGCAGAGCGAACTGAAGTTGAAATAAGACTAGATAAAAAGATATATAATATTGGACAAGATATTACAGTTAGAGGAGGAAGTGTAAGTGATGTATTAGCAAATATACCATCACTAGAGGTAGATATCGATGGAAATGTATCCTTAAGAGGTAATAGTAATGTTAAAATATTAATCAATGGAAAACCATCAGGTCTTGTTGGATTATCTGGTCCGGAAGGTTTAAGATCTTTACCCTCTGAATCAATTAAACAGGTTGAGGTTGTTACATCCCCATCCGCAAGATATGAAGCTGAAGGTACTGCAGGTATTTTAAATATTATTCTAAAAAAACAGGATCTATTAGGATTTAATGGTAATGTTAATTTAAACCTAGGTATTCCTGAACAAATTGGAACTAACGGGAGTTTTAACCTAAGAAATAATAAAGTAAACTTCTTTAGTACAACTTCTATCAGGAATCGAACTGGTAATGGATATGGGTTTTCTAAAACAAGTTATTCTAATCTTTTAATTGATGAAAAGAATGATTCGGAATTTGATAATTATAATTTCTTCACAAGCTTTGGAATTGAATATTATTTTGATGATAAAACATCTATAATACTAAGTAGTGTATATAAAGATGGTAATGGAGATAGCTTTAATAAAAATATAGTTAAAGATATTTCAAGTGGTTCTGTTAGATCAATTAATGATAGGTTAAGAAATGAAACAGAAGAGGAATTTTCAAATGAATATTCATTAGATTTTTTTAAAGATTTTGACACAAAAGGACATACGCTAAGCGCTAGAGTTTCCTATGAAACTAATAATGATGATGGTATTGAGGATATTGAAGATTTTTCTTCTTTTCCTAACAGATCAAACTCATCATTTGAAAAAATAACTAATCTTGATGAGCAAAATAGATTTCTTGCTCAGATTGATTATGTATACCCAATAGATGAAAATACTCAATTTGAATTAGGCTATAGAGGTAGAAAAGTGGATAGAGAAACTGATTATGATGTTTCATATCTTGAAAATGGAAGATTTAATTCAGACCCTGGTTTATCTAATATTTTTGCCTATGAAGAGTTTGTTAATGCTTTTTATAGTCAATATGGGAAAAAAGTTGATAAATTATCTTTTTTACTTGGACTTAGATTTGAAGATTCAAAACAAGAGATAGATCAAAGAACAACTAATCAGTTTGAAATAAAAAAATATTCTGATTGGTTTCCTACTTTAAATTTAGCATATGAATTTTCAAAAATGGAATCAATTACTTTTGGATATAGTAAAAGAATTAGAAGACCAAGAGGTTGGAATATTAATCCTTTTCCAAGAAGAAGTTCAATTACCAGTGTTAGAAGAGGAAATCCTTTTCTAGATCCAACATTTACGAACTCTCTTGAGATAGGTTATTTAAAGAGATTAGAAAAGTTTACAATTAACGGTGAAATCTTTTATAGCAATTCAAAAAATAATAGTGTTAGAGTAACAGAAGAAACTGGAGAACTTGTAACAGTTACAGGAGGAAGGGATGATGAATCAAATCCAACACTTCAAGTTCCAGTTCTAGAGTCCTATCCTATCAACCTATCTGAAAACACTAGGTTTGGTGCTGTTTTAAATTTGACTTATACTCCATCTAGAAGCGTAAGACTTAATGCTAGTTTTACGTTAAATGATAATAAGCAAAGAGGCGAGTATAAAGGTCAAAGTTTTGATTCTGATAATACAAGTTGGAGTAGTAGATTCTCAGGTTTTATTAAACTCCCTGCAGATATAAGTTGGCAACTATTCGGGTACTTTAGGGGACCAAGTGAAACTGCTCAAAGTAGAAGTAAAGCTTTTGGAACTGTAACTTCTGCTTTTCAAAAAACTATCCTCAAAGAGAAAGGAACAATTTCATTTAAAGTTAATGATGTGTTTGATACTGGTAGATACAGATATGAGTCATTTACTGACACATTCTTTAGAGAAGGAGAAGGCCAGTGGAGAGAGCCATCATATGTTCTAACTCTATCTTATAGGTTTAATGATAAAAATAATAGGAGAAGCAGACGACAAAGGAGTAATGATTTAAACTTTGGTGGAGGTGAAGAAGATCAACCAATATTTATCCCTTAAGTTTTTTTAAGATTATTTCTTTAATCTTAATAAACAAATAAGAAGAAGCCCAATAAGGCGCCAAAATTGCAAGGAAAATAAGAAGCCAGAAGCCTAGTGTAAATATTGCTAAAAACGCTAAAAATCCAAGGTATTGCTGAAACTCCATATATTTGTACTATAAAAGACAAAATTAATTTATTTTAAGTAAATTACAAATAATGAACTATAGAATTGAAAAAGATACTTTAGGAGAAGTGAAGGTTCCAAAAGATAAGTTATGGGGTCCCCAAACTGAAAGATCTAGACAAAACTTTAAGATTGGTGATGAAGCTTCCATGCCAATTGAAATAATTCATGCCTATGCACATATAAAAAAATCTGCAGCTCATGCAAACTTTGATTTAGGAATACTTTCAAAGAAAAAATTAAATCTTATAACTAAAGTATGTGATGAAATATTAAATGGTGATCATGATAATCAATTCCCACTTGTAATTTGGCAAACTGGATCTGGTACTCAAATTAATATGAATGTTAATGAAGTTATTGTAAATAGATCTCATTTAATAGAAAAAAAGAGTCTAGTTAAGGATAAAAAAACTCTATCCCCTAATGATGATGTAAATAAATCTCAATCATCTAATGATACATTTCCAACAGCAATTAACATTGCTGCTCTTATTATGATTAAAAACAACACATTACCTAACTTAAAAAAATTAAGAAATAGTTTAGAAAAGAAATCTAAGCAATTTAAAAATATAGTTAAAATTGGTAGAACGCATATGATGGATGCAACTCCTATTACCTTAGGACAAGAGTTTTCAGGCTATGTTTCTCAAATTGATCATGGAATTGAAACCATAACCAATTCTTTAAAACATATCTCTGAGCTTGCAATAGGTGGAACTGCTGTAGGAACTGGATTAAATACTCCAAAAGGATACTCTAAAAAGGTTGTTAGTTATATATCAAAATTCACAGGAATAAAATTCAAAGAAGCACAAAATAAATTTGAAGCAATAGCAAGTCATGACTGTATAGTAGAATCTCATGGAGCTCTTAAAACTGTTGCATCATCAATTTTCAAAATTTCAAATGATATTAGGTTTTTAGGATCAGGACCAAGATCAGGTATTGGAGAATTAATACTTCCCTCTAATGAACCTGGCAGCTCAATTATGCCCGGTAAAGTCAATCCAACTCAATGTGAAGCTATATCAATGGTTTGTACTCAAGTAATGGGCAATGATGTTTCAACAACAATAGCAGGTTCTAATGGTCATCTTGAACTTAATGTTTTTAAGCCTCTAATTGCAAATAACATTCTCCAGTCATCAAGAATTCTTGGTGATGCATGTTTAAGTTTTGCTGAAAAATGCATAGATGGGATAAAGCCTAATAAGAAAAGAATAAAAATATTTCTAAAGGATTCATTAATGCTAGTAACAGCTTTGAATTCTAAAGTAGGATACCATAAAGCTGCTGAAATTGCTAATAAGGCTTATGATGAAGAAACTACATTGAAAAAAGCAGCAATAGATTTAAATTATTTGACTGCTAAGGAGTTTAATGAAATAGTCAATCCTAAAAAAATGACTAATAATGAAGGTTAGTATAATACCTTTTGAATCAAAATACTCAGAACATTTTTACACATTAAATTACGATTGGTTAGATGAATATTTTTATGTAGAGCCATATGATGAACAAGTTCTAAAAAATTGTAAAGAAGAAATAATAGACAAAGGAGGATATATATTTTTTGCTTTGTATGAAAATGAAGTAGTTGCTACTATGGCACTTCTTCCAAGAGATAATAGTATTTATGAATTAAATAAAATGGCAGTAAAAAAAGAATTAAGAGGAAAAGGGATAGGTAATAAGCTTGTTCAATTCACTATTGATTTCTGCAAACAGAAAAAATTCAAATCAATAATTCTCTATTCAAATACTGTCCTTAATAACTCAATCCACCTCTACAAAAAATATGGATTTAAAGAAATTAAATCTAAGGGAGATACTCCATATAAAAGGAGTGATATAAAAATGGAAATGCAACTAGTTTATTCTTGACACTAACTTACCATACCAATCCTTCCATGAATATTTTCTTGCAAATACATAGAGTAGAATTGGATAAATAATAAGTGGGATTATAAAATTCAATGGTGTTAATGTTGGATCAGAGATGTCTCTTAAAATAGAATCTGTTTCAAATACTGTCCAACTAGAAGTTAAAAGTAATACTATAAACAAATTATTAGCTGCATGAAAACCTATCGCTAACTCAAGTCCATCATCCATCAAGGTCATAATACCAAGAACAAAACCATATCCTAAATATTGAACCATAATCCAGTAACCTAAGGCTTCAACTTCAGGATTAATTAGATGTAAACCTCCAAATATAATTGAGGTAAGAAATAAAGCTAATAAACGACTATTAAATAAACCCCCAAAACCTTGCATTAAATAGCCTCTAAATACAAGTTCCTCAACAGTAGTTTGAACTGGTATAAGGAGAATTGCAATAACAGATAAGATTAAAAAATCTTTAAGTTTGAAGTTAAACTCATAATTTTCTGGTGAAATAAAATAACCTATTATAACAAATGATGTTACAATTAATCCCCAAAGTAAAAATGAAAAAATTATTCTATTATAGTCAACCTTTTTTCTTTTTGTTACAATAGATTTAAAAGATAATTCATGAAGTTTTACTACCACTAACCATATTCCAGGAACAGTTATCAGAGAAGCTAAAAGTATAAGAAAAAGTCTAAGATTAGATGGGATATATTTAATAATATCCATAGGGTTTGAATCCGGTTCAATAATGATATCACTTGGAATTGAGAAAAGAAGTGGGATTTGCCCTAACTGATTAAAAACGATAATAATAAAAGATCCTAGCAGATAATATCCGAAACGTTTTTTCCTAAATGTTAGTCTATCAAGAAACATTATTGAAAGTTAGCTAAGATTATCATATAAATAAAAGAGAAAAACATATGAAAGTATATAGTATGAATATTATATTTAATTAGTTCTCTACTATTATAATATTTGAATACTCCTGATATAAGATAATAGGAATAGATCATAGTTATAGGTATCAATACATATAAGAATAATGAACTTTGTGTCTCATTTAGTATATTCTCAGAAATAAAATACAATGAGCCTACTGCTAAAGCAGAATTTAAAGCATATATCCATCTAGAAGCTTTTTTTCCAAGTAGAACAACTAAATGGTTTTTACCTACTTTCTTATCAGATGTATAATCTGGGTATTGGTTTATAAACAAAATATTAGTTGTTAATAATCCCAGTGGTATTCCAAGAATAATTAGATTATAAAATTCTTGAGAATATAATTGAATAGTATCAATTGATATTGCAAAACCTGCTCCTAATGTAAGAAGAGGACCAAATGCTAGAAAAATTGAAAGCTCACCAAGGCCATACAGTGATGATAACTTAACTGGTTTGGCTGTATAAAAGTATCCAATGAATACCCCTATAGCAGCTATTATGATTGAGTATATTGCATTTGAAGTAGAGCCAGTATTTATATAACTAGCATAAAGAATTCCAAAGGCACTTAACAATCCTAAAATAAACATTCTATTAGCTAAGCTTTTAGTTCCCTTTAGTGTTATTAATCCTAGTTCAATCGCCCTACTCCCACCCGAAAGCTGTGCACCTTTTAAGATAGAAGAATTCATTCCAGCATTAAAATACTCTGTATTAGCTTCATCAGTTCCATCAGAGACATCGTAATAGTCATTATATAAATTAGAAAACAGATGAAAAAAGAGTATACCAAATGTAGTTAGAAGCAATGAAATTGGACTAAATAGATTATCTCCTATACCTGCATAATATGATGCAACTGAAAAAATCGGAAATAATGATGCAGAAGCAAAACCAACTCTTGTAATTGCAACACCCTTGATGATTTTTGTAAGGAAATTTATTTTAATATTCACTTCTTCTGATATCTCTTCAGTAATTCCACAATATCCAGTTTGGGGTTTATTTTTTCCATTTGCAAAATTTGGAGTTATTTGAATCCTAGCAGCAAATTGGCTACCATCTTTTCTAATAAAATTTGTTTTAGTAGTATGTTCTCCAGTTTGATTAGCCTTTTTAAGCCATCCTAATACATTTTGAAGAACAATCTCTCCAGGAGAAAAAATTGAGACTCTTTTGACATCTATTAACTCTTTAGAATCATATCCAAACATTTGAATAGCTCCATCATTAAGATTCGTGATTAAACCCTCCATATCACATATAATAACACTTTTCATAAATTGATTATTAATTAAAGCGCAAATATAATAGAGTAATCTTTTTAAAAGAAATATTTAATACAAAAGATATTAAAGGGTTAGTGTAGTTAATTTAGCAAAGGATATATCTTTTCCATCTTTGTCTGTAATAGAAATTTTCCATAGTTGCATTGTTCTCCCCATTTTGATTGCATCTGCTCTAGCAAATACCTCACCAGATTTTATTCCCCTAACATGATTAATTGATAATTCAATACCTCTAAGTATTTGATTATCCTTTTTACAAAAAACAGCTGAAGCAGCACTTCCTACTGTCTCTGCTAATGCTGCTGTTGCTCCACCATGAAGAACACCACTTGGTTGATGAAGATCGGAGGTTACATTCATTTTAGCTACTAGATAGTCCTCCCCTACTTCAGTAAATACTATACCTAATTTAGTACTTAAAGTTCCTTGATTTCTAGAATTTATCTTACTTAGTAATAATTTTTTATCCATTAATTATTACTCTTTAACTTCTTCGAAATCAACATCTTGAACATCGTCTCCTTCTGATTTTTTATCTCCTCCAGAAGAAGATTTTTCATCAGCTTGAGCTTCTGGATTTTCAGCTTGAGCTTTATACATTTCTTCAGATGCATTTTTCCAAGCTTCATTTATTTCATTTAATGAAGATTCTATTTTTTCAAGATCCTTTGATTCATGAGCTTTCTTTAATTCTTCTAAAGCAGATTCAATAGGTTTCTTTTTATCATCAGAAAGTTTATCTCCAAATTCCTTTAACTGCTTCTCAGTTTGAAAAATCATTTGGTCTGCACTATTAAATTTATCTACTTCATCTTTTGCTTTTTTATCAGCTTCAGCATTAGCCTCAGCATCTTTCTTCATCTTTTCAATCTCTTTTTCAGTTAACCCAGATGAAGCTTCAATCCTTATATCCTGAGATTTATTAGTTGCTTTATCTAAGGCACTAACCTTTATAATCCCATTTGCATCAATATCAAAAGTTACTTCAATCTGAGGAACACCCCTTGGTGATGGTGGAATTCCATCAAGATGGAATCTACCTATAGTTTTATTATCTTTTGCCATTGATCTTTCACCCTGTAAAACATGAATTTCTACTGATGGTTGATTATCTGCAGCAGTTGAGAATACTTGTGATTTTTTTGTTGGTATAGTGGTATTTGCCTCAATTAACTTGGTCATAACATCTCCCATTGTGGCAATTCCTAAGGACAATGGAGTAACATCAAGCAATAAGACATCTTCAACATCTCCAGTAAGAACTCCCCCTTGAATTGCAGCTCCTATAGCAACAACTTCATCAGGGTTAACACCTTTAGATGGTTTTTTTCCAAATAATTTTTCTACTTCTTTCTGAATTATTGGAATTCTTGTAGAACCACCTACCAAAATTACCTCATCTATATCTGATTTAGACAAGCCAGAATCTTTCATTGCTTTTTTAACTGGTCCTAGAGATCTTTTTACTAATTCATCTGATAATTTTTCAAACTTAGCTCTTGTTAAAGATGTCACTATGTGTTTAGGACCAGATGGTGTAGCAGTAACATAAGGTAAATTAATTTCAGTCTGAGTTGATGAGGACAATTCAATCTTTGCTTTTTCTGCTGCTTCTTTTAGTCTTTGAAGAGCCATAGGGTCTTCTCTTAAATCAATTTGTTCTGATTTTTTAAATTCTTCAGCTAGAAGATCTATTATTACTTGATCAAAATCATCACCTCCTAAATGGGTATCACCATTAGTTGCTAATACTTCAAATACACCATCTCCTAGCTCAAGTATTGATATATCAAAAGTACCACCTCCTAGATCATAAACAGCAATTTTTTTGTCCTTTCCTCCTTTATCCATCCCATAGGCTAATGCAGCAGCAGTAGGCTCATTAATAATTCTTTCAACCTTTAATCCTGCAATTTCTCCAGCTTCTTTTGTAGCTTGTCTTTGAGAATCATTAAAATATGCTGGAACTGTAACTACAGCATCAGACACACTGTGTCCAAGATAATCTTCTGCGGTTTTCTTCATTTTTTGAAGAACCATAGCAGACAATTCTTGAGGAGTATATAGCCTTCCATCTATATCCACCCTTGGAGTATTATTATCTCCTTTTACAACTTTATAAGCAACAGTCTTAACTTCTTTAGAAGATTCTGTATACTTATTCCCCATAAATCTCTTAATTGATGAAATAGTTTTGGTTGGATTTGTTACAGCTTGTCTTTTAGCTGGATCTCCAACTTTGATTTCGCCATCTTCAACAAAAGCTGTTACAGATGGTGTTGTTCTTTTTCCTTCAGCATTAGGTATAACAACAGGTTCACTTCCCTCCATAACAGATACACATGAATTTGTAGTTCCTAAATCTATTCCTATAATTTTACTCATAACTTTATATTTTTTAAATATTAATGACAAGCATTATGCCAATATTATAATAAATGACATTATGTCATGTTTGTCATTAATTTATTTGCATTACTTTTGTCAAAAAACCAATGATTAGTCAATCAAAACAGCACAGAGTCACAATAAAGCTGCTCGAGCAAATGAAAAGAGATGGTGAAAAAATATCTATGCTTACTGCATATGATTATAGTTTTGCAAAGATAATTGATAATGCTGGTGTTGATATAATCCTAGTGGGGGATTCAGCTTCAAATGTTATGGCTGGCCATGAAACTACTTTACCGATTACTTTAGATCAAATGATTTATCATGCAAGTTCAGTTATTAGAGCTGTTAAAAGAGCTTTAGTTGTTGTTGACCTTCCTTTTGGAACTTATCAGGCTGATTCTAAAGTAGCATTAAAATCAGCAATCAGAATAATGAAGGAATCAGGAGCTCATGCTGTAAAATTAGAGGGAGGTAAACTTGTTAAAGATTCTATAGAAAGAATACTGAAAGCTGGTATTCCTGTTATGGGGCACTTAGGACTAACCCCTCAGTCAATATATAAGTTTGGAACTTATGATGTTAGAGCTAAAGAAGAAAAAGAAGCAAAAACATTAATAGATGATGCATTATTGCTTGAGAAAAGTGGATGTTTCTCTTTAGTTCTTGAAAAGATCCCTAATATACTTTCTAAAAAAGTATCAAATAAATTAAAAATACCAATTATAGGAATTGGTGCTGGATCTAGTCTTGATGGTCAAGTACTAGTTTCTCATGATATGCTAGGGATGAATAAAGACTTCAGCCCTCGATTTCTTAGAAGATATCTTGATTTAGACTCATTAATTACTAATGCAGTCAAAAAATACTCAAAGGATATAAAAAATGGAGATTTTCCTAATAAGGAAGAACAATATTAAATTGCATTTTACTAAGTCTAATATAGTCTTTGAAGACAACCATCTTATTATTGCAAACAAGCCCCCTGGACTATTAGTTCAAGGAGACAAGACTGGAGATAAGAGTCTAATTGATTTAGTTAAAGAATATCTAAAAATTAAATATTCTAAAAAAGGTAATGTTTTTTTAGGATTAGTAAATAGAATTGATAGACCTACTTCTGGAATTGTTATTCTTGCTAAAACTAGCAAAGCACTCTCACGAATGAACTCTTTGATTAAGAATAGAGAAATTAAGAAGTTTTATTGGGCGATTATTAGTAAAAACTTCCCTAACAATGATGGGGCTTTAAATGGATGGTTCAGAAAGAATTCAAAACTAAATAAATCTTTTGTATATGAGAAGAAAGTGATTAATTCTAAATCAGGTTCTTTAAAATACACAAAGATTAAAGATTTCAAAAGGTATAGTTTATTTGAAATTGACCTTGAAACAGGAAGACACCATCAAATTAGAGCTCAATTCTCAAAACTTGGATATCCAATTGTGGGTGACTTAAAATATGGCGCTAAAAGATCATTGAAAGACGGGAGTATATACCTACATTCAAGAAGAATTATATTTGAACACCCTATAAAAAAAAATAAAATTGACCTTATAGCTAAACCTCCTAGGAATGGTTTATGGACTGCTTCTCTTTTCGATTTAGACTAATAGCCTTTTCTTTAATAATATCTCTAAGAGGCTTACGTTTAATTTTACTCTCTAAATATGATAAGATATCTAGATACAGAAAAGATCTTTTTTCATAAGGATCATTCTCAAACTTTTTAAGCTCCTTATATAATTTCTTTAAACTGTCTTTTATATCATGAGGATATATATTTTCAAGATTTCTGACATACCTTATTAGTGCCTTTTGCACCTCATGAAGATCATTCATTTTTAGAAGATATTTGTATGTATTTTTAATAATTTTCTCTAAATGATAATCATATCCAGCCTCATAATGTGCCATTAAATTTAATACTCTTGTAAAACATTGAAGATCTTCCCTCATTTTTAAATTTTTATCTTTAATTATCTTATCTAAGTAAACAATACATTTTTCGTAATCATCTAAAGCAAAATACATGCATGCTATTTTATAATAAAGAAGCATTATATGAGTTGGATCAATTAAATCTTTATTTTCTTCAATCCCATCTAAAACATTAGGAATAATATTTAGACTATCTTCAAAATTACCTTCTAAGGCATATAGATTAAATAAATTATTGTATTTATATAAAAAAGATAATGATGAGATATTTTGATTTCTCCTAAAATCATCACTTTCAATATTACTGATTAACTTATTAAGTGTTATTTTAAATTTAGAGGGGTGCTTAATTAATGCTAAAGCCTCTAAAAGATAATTAGTTCCCTTTAAATAAAAAACCGGATGTATATTAATCATATCTGGGTTTTTTTCAAACATATCAACCCACTTTGAGGCATATTTATAACTTGACAAAAAGTCTTGTGTTATTAAACTATACCATACCCAGGCCTTATAATATAAAAGCTCTTCTCTAAAACCTAAATCGTCAATATTTATCTTTGGCATTCTAGCATAAAAGAATTTAGTTAGAGTCCTATAATCCTCATCGCTTTTTACATACCCAACTTTTATAAGCTTTTCATATAATTGAAGTGAAATATTTGAAAGCCTACTTGAAATATCATTTTGTTTCCTCAAATAATCAGCTTGAGTTGTTAGCTCTTCAGTTCTATTTGACATACTCCTGGTAATATATTGTGATTCTATTAATTTTTCAAACTCAACAATTTCATATGCAGAAGTTTTTTCATCATATTTATATGCAAAATTCTTTGCTTTATCTAATACCTTTAAACTTTGCTTATATAAACCCTTTTGATATAAAATAGTAGCAAAGTCAATTTGACTTCTAATTTTAAGTTTAATATTTTTATGAACTGGATTTAATCGGAGACTAATTAAAATTTGTTTATATAAATGAGCTTTTAAATTAGATAATTGCTGTTTCGAAACAATTCCTTTCTCTAGAATCGTTTTCTCTTCATACCTGTCCATTTTTTCTAATTGATTAAATAAGTTTAAAAACTTTGAATCCTCATTAGAATGCATTCTTCCAACATATAATTTAAATTGCCTCTTTTCTGACTTAGTTAATGATTTAACTAAAACAAATAAGTTGTCTTTTACATCATTAGTCATTGTATTAAATTTTTATTTAAAATACTGGTTATTAATCTATTAAATCAATTACAAATGTAACGAATATTGTAATAGTTAATGGTTTTTTTTATCTAATCTATATATATGTAATAAATTAGTAGATAACATGAAAGATGTAGTAAAAATATTTGATACAACTTTAAGAGATGGAGAGCAGGTACCAGGTTGCAAACTTGACACTAAAAATAAACTAAATTTAGCTATACAACTTGACAATTTAGGAGTTGATATACTTGAAGCAGGTTTTCCAATCTCTAGTCCTGGTGATTTTGAATCTGTAATTGAGATTTCAAAAAATATCAAAAATGCATCAGTATGTGCTCTAAGCAGAGCAAATGAAAAAGATATTGAAGTGGCAGCTGAATCTCTTAAACATGCTATAAAACCAAGAATACATACAGGTATAGGCACTTCTGATATACATATAAAATATAAATTTAACTCAAATAAAGACGCAATAATTGAATTAGCAAAACGATCAGTTTCTTATGCTAAAAAATTTGTAGAGGACGTAGAGTTTTATGCTGAAGATGCCGGTAGAACTGATAATGTTTTTCTTGCAAAAGTCTGTGAAGAGGTTATAAAATCAGGCGCCACAGTTCTTAATATTCCTGACACAACTGGATACTGTCTACCTAGTGAATACGGAGAAAAAATTAAATTTTTAAAAGAAAATGTAAAAGGAATTAATAATGTTACTATTTCATGTCATTGTCATAATGATCTTGGATTAGCTACTGCAAATTCTATTTCCGGAGCAATTAATGGTGCTCGACAAATAGAATGTACAATAAATGGAATTGGAGAAAGAGCAGGTAATACTTCTTTAGAAGAAGTTGTAATGATAATGAGACAACATCCTAGTCTAAATCTTGATACTAATATAAATTCAAAATTATTATATAGTACAAGTCAACAAGTTTCAGATTTAATGGGAATGCCTGTTCAACCAAATAAGGCTGTTGTTGGCTCCAATGCTTTTGCGCATAGCTCAGGAATACATCAGGATGGGGTAATAAAGAAAAGGGAAACATATGAAATTATTGACCCTAAAGATGTTGGTGTTGATAAATCTTCAATTATATTAACTGCTAGAAGTGGTAGAGCAGCTCTTGCTTACAAAATGAAAGAAATTGGTGTAGAACTAACAAAGGTTCAACTTGACTCTGTATATCAAGAATTCCTTACTTTAGCAGACATTCAAAAAGAAGTTTCAGAAAGAGATCTACCAATTCTTCTAGATAAACAAAATATTAAATATGGGTAAAACATTATTTGATAAAGTATGGGATTCTCATGTTATAAATAAGATTGATAATGGTCCTGATGTTTTATTCATTGATCGTCACTTTATACATGAAGTAACAAGTCCTGTTGCTTTTGTTGGACTTAAGAATAGAAACTTAAACGTTCTATTTCCAAATAAAACTTTTGCAACAGCGGATCATAATACTCCAACTATTAATCAACACTTGCCAATTAAAGATGCATTATCTGCTCAACAAGTCAAAACTTTAGAAAAAAATTGTGATGAACATGGTATAGACTTTTGGGGACTAGGACATAAAATGAATGGGATTGTTCATGTCATTGGACCAGAAAATGGCATAACACAACCTGGATTAACTATAGTTTGTGGTGATTCTCATACTTCAACTCATGGAGCCTTTGGAGCCATTGCATTTGGAATTGGTACTTCTGAAGTTGAAATGGTTCTTTCATGTCAATCTATAATGCAGCAAAAACCAAAAAAAATGAGGATTACTATAGATGGTAACCTCAATAGCTGTGTCACGCCAAAGGATGTTGCTATTTATATAATCAGTAAACTTTCTTCTTCTGGAGCTACTGGTTACTTTGTTGAATATTCTGGAGACGTTTTTAAATCAATGAGCATGGAAGGAAGAATGACAGTTTGTAATTTAAGTATAGAAATGGGTGCAAGAGGAGGAATGATTGCTCCTGATAAAAAAACTTTTGAATACCTTAAGGGTAAAGAATTTTCTCCAAAAGATGAAGAATGGGATAGTGCAATAGAATCCTGGAGAAATCTAAAATCAGATCCAGACTCTGTTTTTGACAAAGAAATTTCATTTAATGCCAATGAGATTGAACCTATGATAACCTATGGGACAAATCCTGGTATGGCAGTACCAATTTCAAAAGAAATTCCTTATTTCAATGATTCAAGTTCAAAATCTTCGTTTTCTAAGTCACTGGAATACATGAATTTCAAAGAGGGTGAAGTAATGTTAGGGAAAAAAATTGATTATGTATTTCTTGGAAGTTGCACCAATGGAAGAATTGAGGATTTCAGATCATTTGCAAATTTAATTAAAGGCAAAAGAAAGGCAGAAAATATTGATGCATGGCTAGTTCCAGGATCTCTTAAAGTTTTAAAAAGCATTAAAGATGAAGGAATACTTGAAATTTTAAAAAATTCTGGATTTAAACTTAGAGAACCAGGATGTTCAGCATGTCTTGCAATGAATGATGATAAAATACCTGCTGGGAAATATGCAGTTAGCACTACCAATAGAAACTTTGAAGGAAGACAAGGACCTGGGGCAAGAACTATCCTTGCAAGCCCTTTAGTTGCTGCAGCATCTGCAATTACTGGAAAGATAACTGACCCTAGAGAAATTATTTAACTATGGCTTACGATAAATTTAATATAATCAACAGCTCAGCTGTTCCTTTAAATATAGATAATGTTGATACTGATCAAATCATTCCTGCTAGGTATCTAAAAGCAACAGAAAGAAAAGGATTTGGAGATAATCTTTTTAGAGATTGGAGGTATGATATTAATAATGAGATAATTAAAGATTTTCCTTTAAATAATAAAAATTATTCAGGAAAAATATTAGTTGCTGGAAAAAACTTCGGATGTGGTTCATCAAGAGAACATGCAGTTTGGGCGATTTATGATTATGGTTTTAGAGCAGTTGTATCAAGTTTCTTTGCTGATATTTTTAAAAACAATTGTTTGAACATAGGTGTTCTTCCGGTCCAAATATCAGAAAGTTTTCTAAGTGAACTTTTTAATGAAATAGAAAAAGATAATGATAGTTTATTTGAGATTAACCTTCCTAATCAATCTATTAGTATTGTGTCAAATAGACAATCTGAAAGTTTTAATATTAGTAATTATAAAAAAGAAAATATGATAAATGGTTTTGACGATATAGATTATTTAGTTGATAGAAAAGAAGATATCATTACTTTTGCTAATAAAATTTCTCATTAATGGGTAAGAAACTTATAGAGATAATGGATACAACTCTAAGGGATGGCGAACAAACATCCGGGGTATCCTATACACCTAACGAAAAATTAACTATTGCAAAATTCCTTATCAACAAGCTTAATATTGATAGAATTGAAATTGCCTCAGCTAGAGTTTCAGATGGGGAACTAGAATCAGTAAAAAAAATTACTAATTGGGCTAAAAAAAATAAAAAAATCAATTGTATAGAGGTACTAACTTTTGTAGATAATGGGTTATCTATTGAATGGATATCAAAAGCAAATTGTAAAGTTCAAAATCTACTTACTAAAGGTTCTCTTAATCATTTAAAGCATCAATTAAAGAAAACTCCAAAAGATCACTTTAATGATATTTCTAAAGTATTGAAGAAGGCTAGTAATAAAAAAATTATTACAAATGTATATCTAGAGGATTGGAGCAATGGTATGAAAAATTCTAAGAAATATGTTTTTGAATATCTAGATTTTTTATATAAACAAAATATCAAAAGACTATTACTTCCTGATACCCTTGGAATATTAACTCATTATGAGGTCTACCAATTTATTGATGAAATCAAAAACAAGTTCCCTGATTTTCATATTGATTTTCATGGTCATAATGATTATGATTTAAGTGTAAGCAATGCTATAGAAGCTATAAGAGCTGGATGCAACGGGTTACATGTAACTGTTAACGGAATGGGTGAAAGAGCTGGAAACACTCCACTTTCAAGTACTATAGCTTCAATTAACGATTTTCTTCCCAATTATTATACAAATGTTAATGAAAGTAACTTATACCCGGCAAGTAAAATTGTTTCAACTTTTTCTGGTCAAACAGTATCCTCTAACAAGCCTATTGTAGGAGAGAACGTCTTTACTCAAACTGCTGGAGTCCATGCTGATGGTGACAATAAGAAGAACTTATATTATAATTTAAGCCCTGAAAGATTTGGAAGAAAAAGAAAATATGCCTTAGGAAAAACGTCTGGAAAAGCAAATATCAAAAATAATCTAGATGAATTAGGAATTAAACTTTCAGATAAAGAACTTAAAATGGTTACTTCAAAAGTAATAGAGCTTGGAGACAAGAAAGAGAGAGTAACAATTGAAGATCTTCCATATATAATTAATGATGTTCTTGATTATCCTGAAAAAAATAAAAAAATAATAATTGATTCATATGTTTTGACTAGTGCTAAAACACTCAAACCTTCGACTGCTTTATCGATGATAATAAAAGATAAATTATATCAAGAAACGGCATCAGGAGATGGTCAATTTGATGCTTTTATGAATGCATTAAAAAGCATATATAAAAGTATAAATTTAAAACTTCCTAAATTAATTGACTATTCTGTAAGAATACCACCTGGAAGTGATTCTGATGCACTTTGCGAAACAACAATTACTTGGGATTCTGGTAATAAGAAATTTAAAACTAGAGGTCTTGATTCTGATCAAACTGTAGCAGCAATAAAGGCAACAGAAAAAATGCTAAACGTATAGTAAGATGGATTTAAATATAGCGGTTTTATCTGGAGATGGAATAGGACCTGAGGTAACAAATGAGGCTGTTAAAGTAATGGATGTTATATCTAAAAAATTCGATCATAAAATCAATATTTCAGAAGGATTAACTGGGGCAATTGCTATAGATAGAAAAGGTAATCCTTATCCTGATGAAACACATCAAATCTGTGAAAAATCTGACGCAGTTCTTTTTGGTGCAATAGGAGACCCTAAGTATGATAACGATCCAAGTGCAAAAGTTAGACCAGAGCAAGGTCTGCTTGAAATGCGAAAAAAACTTGGTTTGTATGCTAATTTACGTCCAACTATTGTGTTTGAATCACTTATTAATAATTCACCTTTAAAAAAAGATAGAATTCAGAATACAGATCTGATTTTTGTCAGAGAATTAACTGGAGGTATCTATTTTGGAGAAAGGGGAAGAAAAGATAATGGAAATTTTGCTTATGACACATGTGAATATAATAGATATGAGGTTGAAAGGATAGCTCAATTAGGCTTTGAGATGGCTCTTAAAAGAAAAAGAAAACTTTGTTGTGTTGATAAAGCAAATGTTCTTGAATCATCAAGACTATGGAGAGAGACTGTTCAAAATATGGAATCTAGATTTCCTGATGTAAAAGTTAGTTATGAATTTGTTGACGCAGTTGCAATGAGATTGATTCAATGGCCAAGTGAATATGATGTTTTAGTTACAAGTAATTTATTTGGTGATATTCTAACAGATGAAGCTTCAGTAATTTCTGGTTCAATGGGCTTAATGCCATCAGCATCAATAGGAGCAAAAAACGCTCTATATGAACCAATTCATGGTTCCTTTCCTCAAGTTGCTGGAAAAAATATTGCAAATCCAATTGGTTCTATTCTTTCATTGGCTATGATGTTTGAACATTCATTCAATCTAGAAAAAGAATCAAATATTATTAAACAAGCTGTAGAAAATTCTTTAAAAGAAAAGATAACCACACAAGATATTACTGGAAATGATAAAAGCTATAGTACAAGCGATGTGGGTGATTTTATTTGCAATTACATTAATTCTTGATTAAAGTATATAATCTGTTGAAATAAAGTTAGAATCTTCAGAATCTAAAAGATTTTTTAAAATTTTATTATTCCCAACATTATCTTTTGAAGCTACAAAAGTTCTTATAGAAAATGCCCTAAGTGTATCATGAACACTTAATGTAATTACTGCTGAATTCTTTCTCCCAGTAAATGGATATATATCTGGTCCTCTTTGACATGCACTATTAAGGTTTACTCTACAAACTAAGTTAACAAGCGTATCAATAAGTGGTCCTATTTTTTTTGGATTATTTCCAAATAAGCTGACCTGTTGACCGTACTCAGATTTAGCCATATCATCTAAAGGTTCAGAAATTTTCTTAAAAGGGATAATTGGAATTACAGGGCCAAATTGTTCCTCTTCATAAACTCTCATATCCTGTTTAACAGGATATAGAACTGCAGGATAACAATAATTATCTGATATTTCACCTCCTTTTTCGTTAATAACCTTAGCGCCTTTACTTTTAGCATCATCAATCAAATCCTTAATATATTGAGGTTTTCCAGGTTCAGGTAATGGAGTTAAAAAAACATTATCTTCCCATGGCAATCCAAATTTTAATTCATCTACAGCTTTTGAAAATAGTTTATTGAACTCATCTACAATTGATTCATGGACATATAAAACTTTCAATGCAGTACATCTTTGTCCATTATATGAGAGTGTTCCCGATATGCATTCTTTAATTGCTAAATTAAGATCCGCTCCAGGTAATATTATTGCAGGATTCTTTGCTTCTAAACCAAGGACAAGTCTTAATCTGTTTTTATTCGGGTGCTCATCCTGAAGAGAAACTGCCGAAGAGCTATGACCTATAAGAGCAAGAACATCAATAAAACCACTTTGCATTATTGGCGGACATATTTTTCTTCCTCTACCAAATAAAATATTCACAACTCCAGGGGGGAAACATTCTTTAAAATCGTTTAATAATGGAGTAATTAGAAGAACACCATGTTTAGAAGGTTTGAAAATAGTAACATTACCCATTATAATCGCAGGTATTAAAAGACAAAAAGTCTCATTAAGAGGGTAGTTATAGGGACCAAGACATAAAACAACTCCTAGCGGACCTCTTCTTATATGTGCATTAATTCCAGAGTTCTTTTCAAATTTAGCTGAAGACCTATCAATCTTTTTATACTCTTGAATTGTATCATAAATATAATCAACAGTTCTGTCAAATTCTTTTTCAGAATCAGCTAAAGTTTTTCCTATCTCCCACATTAGTAATTTTACTATAATGTCTTTATGCTTTGCCATTTTATCAGCAAAACTTTTCATACATTTTAATCTATCATATACCTTCATTGTTGGCCATTTACCTTGACCTCTATCAAAAGCCTTTTTTGCAGATTCTAAAGCTTCCAATGCAGAGTCTGAGGACATATCGGGTATAGAACCAAGTAATGTAGGTTCATTATTTTCATTATTTATAGAAGAGTATACATTAGCTTTAGGTCCATTCCATTTTTTTAATTCACCATCGACTAAATAATTTGAATAATCTATTTTTTCAATTTGAAATTCTTTTGGAATCATTTCTTGTTTTTAATTATTCTTTTTCATAGCAGTCATGTGCTGCCTTAGCTCTGAACCAATTTTTTCAATTGAATGTTCTTCTATATTATCATTTATAACTTTTAATCTTTCCTCATCAATTGGATTATTGCTTTTACTTAAAACATCTGTTCCAATTATATCAGAATCGATATTGCTAAAAAAGTCTTTTAACAGAGGGATTGCATCATTGTTAAATAAGTAACAGCCATATTCAGCAGTATCTGATATTATGCTATTCATTTCATATAGTTTTTTTCTTGCCACTAAATTTGCTATTAGTGGAAGTTCATGTAATGACTCATAATAAGCTGACTCCTCTTTAATTCCATTATTTACCATAATTTCGTATGCCAATTCCACACCTGCTTTAACAAAAGCAAGCATCAAAATACCATTATCAAAGTATTCTTGCTCTTCAATGTTTTGGTTTGTTGAAGGTGTTTTTTCAAATTTTGTTTGACTAGTTTCTTCTCTCCAATTTAATAATTCATTATCATCATTTTTCCAGTCTTTCATCATTGTAGAGGAAAAAGTTCCTGAAAGGATATTTTCCATATGTTTCTTAAAGAGTGGGGTTAATATCTCTTTTAGTTCTTCAGAAAGATCATAAGCTTTAATTTTAGCATTATCAGTTAATCTATCCATCATTTTTGTAATACCACCATGTTTTAGTGCTTCAGTAATAGTTTCCCATCCATGCTGGACTAATTTAGATGCATATGTTAAATCAATTCCTAATTCAGACATTCTATTAAATGATAAAATTGAACCAGTCTGAAGCATTCCACAGAGAATAGTTTGTTCACCCATTAAATCTGATTTTACTTCTGCAACAAATGAAGATTCAAGAACTCCAGCTTTATGAGATCCTAATGCAACCGCATAAGCTTTTGATGCATCTAAGCCGATATTTTTGTAATCATTTTCAGGGTGAACTGCAATCAAAGTAGGTACTCCAAAACCTCTCAAATACTCTTCTCTAACCTCTGAACCAGGGGATTTAGGAGCAACCATTATTACAGTTATATCTTCTCTTACTTCCATACCCTCTTCAACTATATTAAATCCATGAGAATATGAAAGTATAGAATCCCTTTTCATTAAAGGCATCAATTGACTTACAACAGGGGTATGGTTTTTATCTGGTGTTAAATTTATGACTAAATCAGCATCTGGAATCATCTCATCAAAATTTCCGACAATAAAGTTATTTTGTGTAGCATTAACAAAGGATGGTCTATTAGATTCAATAGAAGATTGTCTTAACGCAAAGGAAATATCTAATCCTGAATCACGCATATTTAATCCTTGATGCAATCCTTGAGAACCACAGCCAACAATTACTATTTTTTTGTCTTTTAAAAAGGATACTCCATTATAAAATTCTGAGGAATCCATAAACCTACATTTCCCAAGCTGAATAAGCTTTTCTTCTGGAGATAATTTGTTAAAATAATTTGTCATTTCTTTTTCTTTTTTTGATTTTTAAATGTATTTAAAATTTCTGATATCCCCATCTTAGATTTTGTTACAGCAATCCTTCCAGATCTTGTAAATTGTAACAAACCATATGGAGCTAAATCATTATATAACTCATCTGTTTCATTCCTAAAACCTGTTTTTTCTATTACAAAAAATTCTGGATTAACTGTTATTATCCTTGCATTAGATTTTTTAATGAATTTTTGAATCTGCCTTTCTTTAAAAAGAGAATTTGATTTAACCTTATAAAGAGCCGTTTCCTGAAAAATGGTCTCTTCATCTGTATGATAAAATGCCTTAATAACATCAACCTGCTTTTCAATTTGTTTAACAACTTTTTCAATTCCACTTTGAGTCATTTCTACAACAATTATAAATCTAAAAACATTTTCGATTTCACATTCAGATGTCGTGAAACTTTCAATATTTATGTGTCTTTTTAAAAATATAGTAGAAATTCTGTTTAATAAACCTATATTATTTTCTGTATATATTGAAACCGTAAATTGTATCTTTTTTTCCATTTTATTCTAGTCTTATATCTGAAACTGAAGCTCCTGAAGGTATCATAGGAAAAACATTATCCTCCTTTTCAACAGATATTTCAAGAACATATGGTTTCTTTGATTCTATCATTCTTTTAACTGCAGGTTCAAGATCAGATCTATTCTCTACCTTTTCAGAATCTAAAAAGTACGCTTTAGCTATAGAAACAAAATCTGGATTAACCATCTCAGTTGAAGCATATCTCTTATTAAAAAACATTTGCTGCCATTGTCTTACCATTCCAAGAAAATCATTATTTAGTATTACTATCTTAACAGGTAATTGAAGCTGAAATATTGTACCTAACTCCTGAATAGTCATCTGATATCCACCATCACCAATTACTGCAACAACTTCTCTTTTTGGAGCACCCATCTTAGCACCTATAGCTGCAGGAAGTGCAAACCCCATTGTTCCAAGCCCACCAGATGTAATGTTACTTCTAGATTCAATAAAGTTAGCATATCTACAGGCTACCATTTGATGTTGGCCAACATCAGAAACAATTATAGCTTTTCCTTTAGTAAATTTATTTATAGCAATTATTGATTCACCCATTGTTAATCCCTTTTTTTTCGGAGATAAATCATTTTTTATTACTTTATTAAATTCCTTTTTCATTAAATCATCAAATGTTTTTAACCAGTTTTTATATGATTTTGTTTTTATATTCTTTGATAACATAGCTAACGATTCTTTACAATCCCCTATCACTGGAATATCAACTTTAATATTTTTATCAATTTCTGCTGGATCAATATCTAGATGAATAATCTTAGCTTGCTTTGCATATGAGTTAGTATCCCCAGTCACTCTATCGTCAAATCTCATTCCAATAGCGATTAATAAATCACATTGATTTGTCAAAATATTAGGACCATAATTACCATGCATTCCAACCATACCAACATTCAATTCATGAGAGGTAGGCAGAGCTGAAGCTCCTAATATTGTCCAAGCTGCGGGAATTCCACTTTTTTCAACAAAATTTTTAAATTCTTTCTCAGCATTTCCAAGGATAACCCCTTGTCCCCATACAATTAATGGTTTTTTTGCAGTATTAATAAGTTTAGCTGCATCTAATATTTTATTATTATCAATCTTTGGGATTGGACTATAACTTCTTATACCAATACATTTTTTATAGTTAAAATCAAACATTTCAAATTGTGCATTTTTTGTAATGTCTATTAATACCGGTCCAGGTCTTCCAGATTTTGCTATATAAAATGCTTTTGCGATAACACCAGGTACTTCAGAAGCTTTAGTAATCTGATAACTCCATTTTGTTACAGGCATTGAAATTCCAATAATATCTGTCTCTTGAAATGCATCTGAACCCAACAAATGAGCTGGAACCTGTCCAGTTATACAAACTATAGGAGTTGAATCAATCTGAGCATCAGCAATTCCTGTTACTAAATTAGTAGCTCCTGGGCCTGAAGTAGCGATTGCAACACCAACCCTTCCTGAAGATCTAGCATATCCTTGAGCAGCATGAACAGCTCCTTGCTCATGTCTAGTAAGAACATGATGAATTTTATCTTGGAATTTAAAGAATTCATCGTATACAGGCATTATAGCACCACCTGGGTATCCGAATACAAGATCAGCATTCTCTTTAAGTAATGATTTTATTACAGCCTCTGCTCCTGATATATTTTTGTTATTTTTCATTTTATTCATCTGTTACACATCCCTTTGATGCATTTGAAACTGATTTAACATATTTATACAAAATTCCTTGATTTATTTTTAAGTCTGGTTTTATCCATTTTTTTCTTCTTTCGCTTATCTCAACATCTGTAAGATCAACACTAATAACATTATTATTTGAATCAATTGTAATCACATCTCCATCTTCAACTAATGCAATTGTACCTCCTTCAAAAGCTTCTGGAACAATATGTCCAACTACAAAACCATGAGTTCCTCCAGAGAATCTTCCATCTGTAATTAAAGCAACGTCATTTCCTAAACCTGCTCCCATTATAGCTGAAGTTGGTTTTAACATTTCAGGCATACCAGGACCACCTTTTGGACCTTCGTATCTAATTACTACTACTTCTCCTTTATTAACTTTTGAGTTTTGAATTGCATCTACAGTTTCAAACTCACTGTTAAAAACTTTTGCAGGACCAGAAAACACTAATCCTTCTTTTCCAGTAATCTTTGCAACAGAACCTTCTTCTGCAAGATTTCCTTTTAAAATCTGTATATGACCACTTCCCTTAATAGGCTTAGATAAAGGGAAAATAATATCATTAGAAAAATCTAAACTCTTAACATTTGATAAATTTTCTTCAATAGTTTTTCCAGTTACAGTTAGGCAATCTCCATTTATCATGTTATTTTCAAGCATATACTTCAATACACTTGGGATACCTCCTATTTCATGCAGATCCTTCATCAAATATTTTCCACTTGGTTTTAAGTTTGCAAGAAAAGGAGTTGAATCACTAATTTGTTGAAAATAATCAATTGATACATCTATATTTGCAGCCTTTGCGATTGCAAGAAAATGCAGAACTGCATTTGTCGAACCACCAAGAACTGTAACTAACCTTAATGCATTTTCAAGAGATTTAAGTGTAACTATATCTAAAGGCTTGATATCATTTTCTATCAATGATTTTATTGAGGCTCCTATTTCTTTACACTCGTCAATTTTATTCTTACTTGTAGCTGGATTAGATGAGTTAAAAGGTAAAGACATACCTAAAGCCTCTATAGCTGAAGCCATAGTGTTAGCAGTATACATTCCACCACAAGCCCCAGGTCCTGGGCAAGCATTCTTTATTACATTTTTAAATTCAGTCTCATCTATTTGTCCTGCAACTTTTTCTCCCCAAGCTTCAAATGCAGATACTACATCAAGCTCTTTGTTTTTATAACAACCAGAATCTATTGTGCCTCCATATACTAGAATACTAGGTCTGTTAAGTCTTAACATTGCCATTAAAGCACCAGGCATATTCTTATCACATCCAACTACGGTTACAAGTCCATCATATGACATTGCTTGAACAACAGTCTCAATTGAATCAGCTATTATGTCTCGTGAAGGTAAAGAATATCTCATTCCGAATGTACCCATAGAGATACCATCACTAACACCTATAGTATTAAATATTAATCCTACTATTTCAGAATTGTTAATACTGGTTTTTATGTGAGTGGATAGATCATTTAGATGCATATTACAAGGGTTTCCTTCATATCCAGTACTTGCGATTCCCACAAATGGTTTTTTAAAATCTTCATCTGTCAGACCAATAGCATGCAGCATAGCTTGAGCAGCTGGTTGAGAAGGATCCTGAGTTACATTTTTACTGTATTTATTAAGCATAGAAAAATATATAATTCTAAAATTATAAATCAATAATCTACTTGTGAAATCAAATAAAGTAGATTAATTACATTCAATTGTAATTTGGCGATGTTAAATAGCTGTATAATAAACATTTACAACAATTTATTTCCTATAGCCAAATAAAAATTTTAAATTTCTAAAGTTTTAAAGGTACATAAATTATAAATTTGTAGTCTATGGATACATCAAAAATGAATGATATAATTAATTCTCAGAAAGATTTCTTAGATTCCAATTCTAACAGTATTAATTCAAGAATTTTACTTTTAAAAAAGTTACTTCTAAACATAAAAATATTTGAAGAAGAAATTTATGAAGCTCTTTCTAAAGATCTTAGTAAAGCTAAATTTGAATCTTTTCTAACAGAAATTCTTCTTGTTGAAAAAGAAATTAAACTTTTTATAAAAAATCTAAATAAATGGTCAAGGGACAAAAAAGTAAGAGCATCAATATTAAACTTTCCTTCAAAAAATTATCTAAAACCAGAACCATACGGAAAAGTTCTTATTATAACTCCATGGAATTACCCATTTCAACTGTCTTTAACACCTTTAATTGGAGCTTTTAGCTCAGGAAATACAGTTGTAATTAAACCATCTGAATTAGCACCTAATACATCATCTGTATTAAGTAGATTGATTAAAGAAACTTTTCCGGAAAATATTGTTTCAGTTATTGAGGGAGATGCTGAAGTATCAAAGAACTTATTATCTAAAAAGTGGGATTATATTTTTTTTACTGGAAGTACAAGAGTTGGAAAAATTGTAGCAAGTGAAGCTGCAAAAAATTTAACTCCAATAACACTTGAATTAGGAGGAAAAAGCCCTTGTATTATTGACAAAGGGATAAATGTT
>Ga0208750_1000006_pt1 | contig 61423 bp, 49 predicted proteins | sample Knorr_S15_td_O2m_FD_185602 | JGI IMG/M metagenome (GOLD analysis project Ga0208750, IMG submission 185602) | Marine microbial communities from Southern Atlantic Ocean transect - Knorr_S15_td_O2min_ad_340m_LV (SPAdes) (version 2) | ecosystem: Environmental > Aquatic > Marine > Oceanic | place...
CCTTTAAATCATTGATTGGACAAAAATCAAATGCATTAAAAATTTGAGATCCTTTAGGATAACAAGTTGTCTTAGAGTAATCCTCTTTTACAAAAGCTATTAGATTTTTAAAGTATTCTGAATTAAACTCTGAATCAAGTAGTTTTTTCCAAGATTCATTAATTTTTACTGACATCCTTAGGATCCTTTAATTTTCCTACTGATTTAGCAACGATCATTGAAACAGCTGCATCTCCTGTAACATTTACTATAGTTCTACACATATCAAGAGGTCTATCTACAGCTATTATTAGTGCAAGTCCAGCTTCAGGAATACCAGCCTGACCAAGAACGATTACAAGCATAATTATTCCTGCACTAGGAACAGCTGCAGCTCCAATTGAAGCAAGAGTAGCTGTAACTATTATACCTAGTTGAGCCCCAATGCTTAAGTCTAAACCAAATGCCTGAGCAATAAAAACTGCTGCAACAGCTTGATATACACTTGTTCCATCCATGTTCACGGTAGCACCAATTGGAAGAACAAAGCTTGAAATCTCTTTATCTACTCCAAGTTTATTTTCAGCACAATCCATTGTTACAGGAAGAGTTGCTGCACTTGAGCTTGTTGAAAATCCTAAAAGTTGTGCTGCAGCAATCCCTTTCATAAAAAAACCTGGACTAGTATTCGTAATTACTTTTACTAAAATATTATATATTATAATCATTAGAATTAATCCAATAATTAATGTTAATGAATACATACCTAATGCAATAAAAAGATCTAGACTTGGAGACTCAACAACTAAGGTTGCTAAAAGTGCAAACACACCATACGGAGCACTTTCCATAATTAAATCAATTAGTTTTAAAATAATTGAATTGAAACCGTCAAAAAAATCTTTAACAGGTTTTGCATGTTTTGGGTCAATCAAGATAATTCCTATTCCAAAGAAGATAGCGAAAAAGATAACCTGTAGCATATTTCTATTATTTGTAGCAGCATCAAATATATTTGCTGGAACAACATCAACAAGTGGTTGAAGTGGACCACTCTCAGATTGTTCTTGTGCTTGTTCCTGCTTCTGCATTGTCTCCTCTTCATATTCTTGAACAAGATCAATTCTTGTTTCTTCAGTTATACTTATTCCCGGTTGAACAATATTAACCAGGACTAAACCTATAATAACAGCTGTAACTGTTGTGCATATGTATATACCTAGAGTTCTAGTTCCTATTCTTGAAAGCTTTGAAATATCCTTTAAATCAGATATACCCTTAACAAGAGATGCCAGAATTAATGGCATTGCTATTAATTTTAAAAGATTTATAAAAATAGTCCCAAATGGTTTAATCCAATCTTTTATTATATCAGATCCAAAAGATGTTTGAGACATTAGTAGCCCAAATACAACTCCCGCAGCCATACCAATAATAATTTTCCAATGTAATTTCATAATTAAATTTTTGAGAGTTTACTTAGTAAATAAAAATCAGCTATTACAATTGCTGACATTGCTTCAACGATTGGTACAGCTCTTGGAACAACACATGGGTCATGTCTTCCTTTTCCTTTAATCTTTACTGATTTTCCTTTACTATTAATAGTATCCTGATCTTTCATTATTGTTGAGACAGGCTTAAAAGCAACATTAAAGTATATGTCCATTCCATTTGAAATCCCACCTTGAATTCCTCCAGATAAATTTGTCTTAGTTTTTCCATCTTTTGTAAAAATATCATTATGTTCACTTCCTTTCATTTTTGAACCTTTAAAGCCACTTCCAAATTCAAATCCTTTAACTGCATTAATTGAAAGCATTGCTCTTCCAAGTTCAGAATGGAGTTTATTAAAAACAGGTTCTCCTAAACCAATTGGCACATTTCTTATAACACATGACACTATACCTCCTACTGTATCACCAGCCTTTCTTGTTTTCTTAATTAGATCCTCCATCTTTTTTGCAGTTTTTGAGTCAGGGCATCTAACAATTGATTTTTCAGTATTATTAAAATTTACTTTTGAAAAATCTGTATCCATAGATATCTCACCTACTGATGATACAAATGCATTTATTTTTACTGGGTTTATTAATTGTTTTGCAATTGATCCAGCAACTACTCTAACTACAGTTTCTCTTGCTGAACTTCTTCCACCACCTCTATAGTCTCTAAAGCCATACTTTTTATCATATACAAAATCAGCATGAGAAGGTCTATATGAATTCATTATATGTTTATAATCCTTTGACTTTTGATCTTTATTTTTGATTATAAAACCTATTGGAGTACCTGTTGTTTTATCTTTAAAAATTCCAGAAAGAAACTCAACAGTATCTGCTTCATTTCTTTGAGAAACAATTTCTGATTGACCAGGTCTTCTCCTATTTAAGTCATCATTGACCGTTTTGAGATTAATTTTTAATCCTGCAGGGCAACCATCAATAATTCCTCCAAGAGCAGGACCATGAGATTCCCCAAAAGTTGTTAATGTAAAAATGTATCCAATAGAATTGCCAGCCATAAGTAATGTCAAAGATAAGATGTTTAAATCATAATATTCTACCAGGGTTTAATATATTTTTTGGATCTATTGATTTCTTCAATAATTTCATTAACTCAATCTCCTCTTTATTTCTGGTGTTTTTAAGATATTCCTTCTTATCAATTCCAATCCCATGTTCTGCGGAAATAGACCCATTTACTGATTCTATATTAGAGTATATAATTTTATTTACTTCTTTAGTTATTGAATCTTCACCAGAGTCCTTACCGATAATAAAATGAATATTACCATCTGCCACATGACCAAATGGAAAAATTGTCTTAACGTCTTTGTTTTTTTTAAGTTCAGCAGTTATTTTATCTATAACAACTCCAATTGATGAAGTAGGTATACTTATATCAAAATGTTGATCATATTTTCTTTCATCAGCTAGAACAGAAACATCTTCTCTTATTCCCCATATATTTCTTTGTTCTTTATCATTCTTACCGATTACAGCATCTTCAATATATCCCTTTTCTAAAGAGCCACTTATTAAATCTTCTAATTTACTATAATCATTCTCATAATCAGAACCTGTACTCTCAATAAAAACATAATACTTATATGTATCAGGTAGGTATTTATTATAATTCGTTTTTTCACTTACCATAGTTTTGTAAGTTTCATTCCATAATAATTCAAAACCAGATAAATTGCCGGATAAATTCTTTTCTAAATGTTTTAATAACCGAATAACATTATCATAACTATTTAATCCTGATAGTGCTGTTAATCTAGATGATGGGAGTTCATAAAGTCTTAAAACAACTTTAGTTACAATCCCTAATGTTCCCTCACTTCCTATAAAAATCTGTTTAAGATCATATCCTGAATTATCTTTTATAAGTTTTTTAAGTGAACTAATTACTTTTCCATTTGGTAATACTGCTTCAGTACCTAGGACAAGATTTCTTGTCATTCCATATTTAAAAACCCTTAAGCCTCCAGCATTAGTTGATACAGCACCTCCAATTTGAGCTGAACCTCTTGCACCAAAGTTTAAAGGAAGTAAAAGATCCTTTTCTTCACAAGCATTAATCAAATCTTCTAATATAACTCCTGATTCACATGTTAATGTTTTACTATCTGTGTCAATCTCAATTATATTGTTCATCTTTTCTAATGAAATAACAATCTGTGAATTATTGCTTTTTGTAGCTCCAACAAGATTTGTTAAACCGCCATGAATTACTACTTCTTGATCATTTTCATAACATATTTTCATAATTTCAGATACTTGCTTTGTGCTTCTAGGAAGAAGAACACAAATTGATTCTAATGAAATATCAGTTTTCCAAATATGGTAAAACCTTGATTTTAAGTCATTTCCTTTGATAATCGATGTCTCATCAATAACATTTCTGAATTTTTTAATTATATCCATTCTAGTTTAACAAAAAGTTAATTAAATATATTAAAAATGAATTTTTAAATTTGCAATGTCAAACTAAAATTTTAAAACATAATGAGAATCAAATTGATAATAATTTCTTTCATAATTATCTCTTGTAAATCAGGGAATGACTTTACAATTGATGGAACTATTGATGCAGATGATGGATCAAAAGTATATATACTTCAGGCTGATCAAAACAATCAACCATTTGTAAAGGATTCTACTGTAATTAAAAATTCTAAGTTTGAGTTTAGTGGACAAGCAGCTACACCAGAAATAAGCTATTTTCAAGTTGAAGGTGTAAACGGATATGTTTTATCAATAATAGAAGCAGGAAAGATTAATGCAGAAATTTATACGGATAACCTAACAACATCTTTAGTGACAGGTACAAGGTCTAATAATGACTTTAACAAATACAGAGATGAGACTAAGTCTTTAGTTGAAAATATTAATAATCTTGCCTCTGATCAACAACAGGCAATATTTAATAATAATATTGAGTTAGCATCAAAATTAAGGAAGGATATTAGTAGAAATGAACAAGAGATAATGCTTTATGAGTGGGATTTTATAATTAATAATGAAGACTCCTATATGTCTGCTCTTTTGTTAGAGGTTTTTATGGTTGAGAATAAAGTTAATAAAGATAGTATTATAGAAGTCTATAATACATTTAGTAATAGAATCAAAATAAGTAATGTAGGTAAAAATATTGCTGATCTATTAAGACAATATGAAGATCCAATTAATGTTGGAGAATTAGCGCCAGATTTTACTGCTCCTTCTTTAGATGGAGGAAACCTCACTTTAAGTGAAAATTTAGGTAAAGTTACTTTGATTGATTTTTGGGCAGCATGGTGCAGACCATGTAGAATAGAAAATCCAAATCTTGTTAGATTATATAAAAAATACAATTCTTCTGGACTTCAAATAATTGGCGTTTCATTAGATAGAACCAAAGAGCAATGGGAAAAAGCAATTTCAGATGATAATCTTCCATGGATACATGTCTCAAATCTTGACTTTTGGAATGACCCTGTAGCTAGAATGTATAGTATTAGGGCAATACCTCAATCTTTTTTATTAGACGAGAATGGTTATGTTATAGCAAAAAATTTAAGAGGTTTAAGTCTAGAACAAAAGGTTGAATCAGCTCTATCTATAAATAAATAAATAAATAAGAATTGCATTTAATAACATTTTTAATTTCTTATCCTTTTATTAAAATTATATCCATTCTGCCTTTTAGATTGGTATATATACTATCTGATTTTGTATATATTATTATATATAAGCTAATAAAATATAGAGTAAAATTAGTCAGGAGTAATTTAGAATTAGCTTTTCCTGAATATTCATCAAGTAAAAGATTGATTATAGAATCAAATTTTTACAGACATTTTTGTGATATTATGTTAGAAGCATTTAAATCAATAGGGATGACTAAAAAGCAGATTTTGGAAAGATATGAGTTTAAAAATCAAAGTATTGTTTATGATTTATTGAAGAAAAATAAAAGTATAGTTCTTTTAATGGGTCATTATTCAAATTTTGAATGGGCTATGTCAGTTGGTCATTACTTAGACAATGTCAAAGGTGTTGGTGCCTATACACCACTAACTAATAAATATTTCGAAAAGTTAATGCTAAAAGTTAGAAAAAGACATAAAGGATATCTTGTCTCTAGATATAAAATTCACGATTATATAAAATCTGAAGAAGAAAAAAACAATTTAAATATATATGGATTTGCTACAGATCAATCTCCAAGACCAACAGAGAAAACCTATTGGAGAAAATTCCTTAATGTTAATGTTCCCTTTTTCACTGGTGGAGAAAGAATAGCAAATAAATATGATTATTCGATAGTTTTTGGATTGGCTAAAAGAGTTAAAAGAGGGTACTATACATTTAAAACATTTAGAACTACAAAAAAAACTGATCATCCATACGACATTACAAATCAATTTGTAGAATTTATTGAAAAACAAATTCGAGAACATCCTTCAGAATATTTATGGACACATAATAGATTTAAGCATAAAGACCTATATGGGGAATTTAAATAAATGTATTTACTAAATCGTAAAACTTATTTGCTAATTCATCAGCTTCTTCTTTTGATTTTGATTCCGTAAAAATTCTTATTATTGGTTCCGTATTTGATTTTCTCAGATGTACCCAACTTGAATTAAATTCTATAAAAACTCCATCAATTAGTATTGGATTGTATTTTGAATATTTGTCTGATATACTTGAAAGTATTGAATCAATATTTAAATTCTCAGATAATTTAATTTTTAATTTGCTCATAAAGTATACAGAATATCTTTTTTTAATCTCAGAAACTTTTTCTTTAGTTGTAGTTAATAATGAAAGGAAAAGAGCAGTTCCAATTAGAGCATCTCTGCCATAATGAAGATTAGGATAGATAATTCCACCCCCTCCTTCTCCTCCAACAACAGCTTTAACTTCTTTCATTTTTTTCACAACATTCATTTCTCCAACAGCTGTATAGAAATATTCACAACCATGTTTTAAAGTTATATCTCTCATAGCATTTGATGATGATAAAGTTGAAACTGTATTTCCTTTGTTTTTAGATAAAACATAATCAGAACATACAACTTGAGTGTACTCTTCTCCAAAAATGACTCCATTTTCATCAAAAAAAACTAATCTATCTACATCAGGATCAACTGCTATTCCAAAATCAGCATTTTCTTTTTTAACTTCTTGAGATAATTGTGATAAATTTTCAACTAATGGTTCAGGGTTATGAGAGAATTTTCCTGAAATCTCACCATTTATTAATTTATAGTTTATTGACAATTTATCTAATAGCAAAGGAATTGCTATTGACCCACCAGAATTAATTCCATCTACTATAATATTTAGGTCCATAGCTTTTATTTTTTCAACAGGAATTATTTCTAAGCTCAATATCTCGTTAACATGATCTTCAATTAAATTTTCATAAGTGTTAATAGAACCTAAATTCATACTATTCTTATACTCAAAATCTGTAGTATTAGAGTAAGTAATAACTGTATTCATGTCTTCTCTTGATAAAAACTCTCCTTCATCATTAAAAAATTTTAGTCCATTATACTCCTCAGGGTTATGACTGGCAGTAATCATAATCCCTCCATGGGATATGTCAGTCATAACTCCCCAACATAATGTAGGAGTAGTTGATAGTCCAGCATCTATTACATCAATTCCCATTAATGAAATCGTACGGTTAACTATTGTGTGAAAATTTTCACCTGTTGCTCTTCCATCTCGGCCAGTTGTAATAGTTAAATCTTCAGTATTATACTTTTCTTTTAAAAATTTACAAAAAGCTGATACTGAGGTAACTATATCAAATGGTGTTAAGTTTTCTTTTGGGGGACCTCCTACTGTACCTCTAAATCCTGAAATATTCTTTATTAAGGTCATATTTAATTGTAAATATATAAATTGTAAATTACAGAGAAATTTGTTTATGAGAAGTATTTTAGTTTTTATTCTTTCCGTATTAGTTATTTCATGTGATAACACCTATAATCCTACTGTAGTATCTGCTAGAAAAGAAGCATCAGAAATTGGTATTGAAATAATGAAAAAAGGTGGAAATGCATATGATGCAATGATAGCAGTTCATCTTGCGCTTGCTGTTGTTCATCCTACTGCTGGAAATATTGGTGGAGGTGGATTCTTTGTGTATTATAATTCAGATGGTTCTAGTGGTTCATTAGATTTTAGAGAATTGGCACCTGGTAAAGCCTTTAAAGATATGTATTTAGATAAAAATGGTAATGTTATACCTGATATGAGTACACTAGGAGGATCAGCTGTCGGTGTCCCTGGATCAATTTCTGCTATTTTTGAAATACATTCTAAGTTTGGCACACTTCCAATAGAGGATTTATTCCAACCTGCCATTAAACTTGCTCAAGAAGGATTTATTGTAACTGAAAAACAATCTTCGTCTTTATCCGAAAAACTAGATGATTTTATTAAAATTAATGGTAAAAATTCTCTTTACTCTAAAAGGTATTATAAAGGAGATACCATTAAGAACACAAAATTTGCTGAAACATTATCTAAAATTTCTATAAATGGTTCTAAAGCATTTTATGAAGGTGAGATAGCTGAAATGATTATTGATGAGGTTACAGAATCAGGAGGTATAATGACAATTGAAGATCTTAAAAATTATAGATCAATATGGAGAGATCCTGTAAGATTTAAATATAAAGAACTTGATATAATTTCAATGTCATTACCATCAAGTGGTGGAATATTATTGGGGCAAATGCTAAAAGCAATTGAGAATTATGACATATCAAGTTATGGACATAACTCACTTAAAGCTATTCAGTTAATGACTGAAGTTGAGAGAAGAGCATATGCAGATAGAAGTCATTTTATGGGAGACCCAGACTTTATGGATTTGCCTGTTTATGAGCTAATTGATAAAAATTACGTTCAAGATAGAATGGATAATTTTTCTTGGGATAAAGCAACACCATCATCAGAAATCAAACATGGAAATATAGTTTTAAATGAAAGTGATGAAACAACACATTATTCTATAATTGATAAAGATGGTAATGCAGTTTCTGTTACTACAACATTAAATAATAGTTATGGTTCAAAGGTATATGTTGAAGATGCTGGTTTTTTCTTAAATAATGAAATGGATGATTTTAGCTCTAAACCAGGTCATCCAAATTTTTATGGTCTAATCGGTAGTGAAGCAAATTCAATTCAACCAAAAAAGAGAATGCTTAGCTCAATGACTCCAACTATTGTTTTAAAAGATAATAAGCCATCATTAATCCTTGGAACACCTGGAGGTTCAACAATTATTACATCTGTATTTCAAACTATATTGAATGTTTATGAATTCAACATGAATGTTCAAGATGCAGTTAATGCCCTTAGATTTCACCATCAATGGCTTCCGGATGTAATTATAATTGAAAAAAATAGTCCTGATAATACGATTGACTCTCTATTAAGAGAAAAGAATTACAATGTTATCCCACTTCCTTATGATAACGTCTCTGGAATGTCTCCAAGATCTTCTATAGGTGTTGTAGATGCAATTTTTATAGATGATAAAGGAAATGTCTCAGGAGGAGCCGATTATAGAGGAGATGACTTTGCTGCGACATTAAAATAGATTATTTTTGCAAAAATCTATTATAGTATAGTTTGAGTAATTCGATTCAGATAGAGGGTGCAAAAGTCCATAATCTTAAAAATATTGATTTAAATATTCCAAGAGATGAATTAGTTGTTATTACTGGTTTATCTGGAAGTGGAAAATCATCTTTAGCTTTCGATACTATTTATGCTGAGGGGCAAAGAAGATATATGGAGACTTTTTCAGCTTATATAAGGCAGTTCGTAGGAAACTTTGAAAGACCAGATGTTGATAAGATTGAAGGTTTGTCTCCAGTAATTGCAATAGAACAAAAAACAACTACTAAAAATCCAAGGTCTACAGTTGGAACTATAACCGATATATATGACTTTATTAGATTGCTATATGCAAGAATAGGTGTAGCATATAGTTATAAATCAAATAAAAAAATGATTAAGAATAATGATGATCAAATAATAAAATTAATCTGTGAGAATTATCTAAAACAAAGAATTATAATTCTTTCTCCTATTATTAGATCAAGAAAAGGTCATTATAGAGAGCTTTTTGAAAACTTTACTAAACAAGGGTTCTCTAAAGTAATTGTTGATGGTGATATTGTAGATATTAAACAAGGAATGAAATTAGATCGTTATAAGGTTCATGATATTAGTTTGGTAATAGATAATCTTTTTGTTGATGATGATTTTGAATCAAAAAAAGTCTTAACAGAATCTATAAAAATTGCAATGAAATATGGAAATGAGACTATTTTTATTTTAGACTCTGAATCAGGTTCTCCAAGATATTTTAGTCGAAATTTAATGTGTCCAGATTCTGGTATATCATACCCTAAACCTGAGCCAAATACATTTTCGTTTAATTCTCCTAAAGGTATGTGTCAATCTTGTTTAGGTCTTGGAATAGAATATGAACTTAATATGAATAAGCTAATTCCTGACAAAAGTATCTCTATTAATGATGGCGGCATATCCCCTATTGGAAAAAAGGATAAATCTTGGATATTCAGACAAATTGAATTAATATCAAAATATTATAAATTTTCTATGGATGATTCTATAAAAGATATACCTAATGAAGGTCTAGAGTTTATACTAAATGGAGGAAAGAAAAATTTTACTATTAATTCTAAGGAACTTGGTTTAAAAAGAGAATATAATATTGATTATCAAGGTATAGAAACTTTTATTAAGGATCAATTAAATAATAATGAATCAAAAAACTTAAGAAGATGGGCACTTAAATTTCTAGATAAAAATACATGTAAGTCATGTAATGGAAGTAGACTTAAAAAGGAATCAATGTATTTTAAAATAAATGATAATAATATTAATGATTTGTCAAATATGGATTTAATTGAGTTAAGTCAATGGTTTGAAGCCTTGGATGGTAAGTTATCAAATAAAGATCATAAGATATCAGAGGAAATCATTAAAGAAATACGGGTTAGAATCAATTTTTTATTGGATGTTGGTTTAGAATATTTAAGTTTATCAAGATCATCTAAATCTCTTTCAGGTGGAGAAGCACAAAGAGTTAGATTAGCTACTCAAGTTGGATCTCAATTAGTTAGTGTTCTTTATATTCTTGATGAACCTAGTATAGGTTTACATCAAAAGGATAATATTAAATTAATAAATTCATTAAAAACTTTAAGAGATTCTGGTAACTCAATAATTGTTGTTGAACATGATAAGGAAATGATCTTAAATGCCGATCATATAATAGATCTTGGTCCAAGTGCTGGATTAAGAGGTGGTGAAATTATATATGAGGGCCCACCAGATAAAATACTTAAAGCTAGTACACTAACATCCGATTATTTAACTGATAGAAAAAAAATAAAAATTCCTGCTAAAACAAGATCGGGGAATGGCAATGAAATTAATATATCTGGATGTAACGGTAATAATCTAAAGAATATAGAGGTTTCTTTTCCATTAGGAAAGATGATTGCGGTTACAGGTGTTTCAGGTAGTGGAAAGTCATCTCTTATCAATGAAACATTATACCCTATTTTGAATTCAATTATATATAGTGGAGCTAAAAAACCTTTAGAGTATAAAAATATTGAAGGTATTAAAAATATAGATAAAGTTGTTGAAGTTAATCAACAGCAGATTGGAAAAACTCCAAGAAGTAATCCAGCCACTTATACTGGTGTATATTCAGAAATTAGAAAATTATTTACAGAAACTATAGAATCTAAGATAAGAGGATATAAACCAGGAAGATTTAGTTTTAATGTTACAGGAGGAAGATGTGAAGAATGTAAGGGTGCTGGAAAAAGAATTATTGAAATGAATTTCCTTCCAGATGTTATAGTAGACTGTGAATTTTGTTTTGGTAAACGATTTAATAGGGAAACTTTAGAGATTAGATATAAAGGCAAATCAATATCAGATGTTTTAAATATGAATGTTTCTGAAGCATGTTCATTCTTCTCTCCTATTCCTAAAATAGCTAATAAATTAAAAACACTACAAGATGTAGGTTTAGGTTATATAAGATTAGGTCAATCTTCAACTACACTATCAGGTGGAGAATCTCAGAGAATTAAACTTGCAAGTGAATTATCTAAAAGAGATACAGGGAAAACTTTATATATATTAGATGAGCCAACTACAGGACTTCATTTTGAGGATATAAGAGTATTATTAAATGTTTTGAATAAATTAGTAGATAAAGGAAATACGATTATTATAATTGAACATAATATGGATGTTATCAAACAAGTTGATTATATAATTGACATGGGACCTGAAGGTGGGAAAAAAGGCGGTGAAATTATAGACTATGGTTCTCCAAAAGAAATTATTAAAAATAATAAAGGATATACAGCTAAATATCTATCAAAAGAATTTAAACAATGAAAGATATCCGTAATAAAATCTTATTTTATTTTCTCTCTTTATTAATCGTTTTAATTAATAATGTTTATTCTCAGGAAACCCATTCATATAATATTGACGCAAAATTAGATATAGAAAATAATATTATTGAAGTTGAACAGTCAATAAAGTTTAAAAATATATCTAATAAAAATCTTACTGAAATATATCTTGAGGATTGGGCAAATTCATTTATTAATAATCAAACTAATCTTGCCTCTCGAATAACCGATGAATATGATAGAAGTTTTTCATTTGCATCAAAAAACAGAAGAGGTTATACTAACCTTGATGAAGTTCAAATTAATTCCATCAATCTAGATTGGTCTAGACTTATAAATAATAATGATGTTATAAGAGTGTCTCTTAATAAAGAAATTAAACCTAATGAATCTGAATTAATAAATTTAAAATATTCAATTAAAATACCTGATGAAAAATTTACAGGATATGGTTATGGAAATAATTCAGATTATTATTTAAAAAATTGGATAATATCCATATCTGCAATCAGTAATAATATTTGGCTAAAACAGTCAAATCTTAATTTAGATGACCAATCATTACAAAAATCTAATTATCTGATAACTCTTGAATTACCTCAAACTCATACCTCAGTATCAAATCTTAGTAACATTCTTGAGAAAAATATACAGGGGCAGACTAAAAGAATAACATATAGTGGCTCAAATATAAAGGAGGTGGAATTTATTATTAAAAAAGAAAATGATTTTAAAAAATTTGTTACCTCAAAATTTGAAATAATTACAGACATCTTTTCTGATTCTAATAATTTAGACGCAAATAATAAAGTAAAAAGAATTACAACATTCGTCGAAAGTTATTTCCCTAAATCTAAAATAAATAAACTATTAATACCTAAAAGAGATTATGATAGAAATCCGTTCTACGGGTTAAATGAACTTCCTAATTTCTTAAGTCCATTTTCAAAAAGTTTTCTTGAAGAGATTACTTTTCTTAAATCATTTATTGATAATTATCTTAATGAGGAAATTAAAATTAATAAAAGAAAGAATCATTTTATTTATAATGGTTTAGCAATATTTCTTGTCAGCAAGTATATAGATGAATATCATAGTAAAGTTAGGTACTTAGGTAGATTATCTGGTTTTAAAATTCTAAAAAACTATACATTGTCTAATATACGTTTCAATGAGCTGTTTATGCACTACTATGAGTCTATACAAAGACTAAATCTTCATCAAAGTGATTTACAATCAGCAGAAACACTTACAAAAGCAAATTATAATATTTCTTCACCATATCATACAGGTATAGGTTTATTATATCTTGAGAGCTATATAGGCAATGACAATTTCGTTGATATAATTAATAAACTAAGTAATCTTCCATTAAATAATGATGATTTTGAAAGTATCTTAACGAATTCTACAGATAAAAATATTGACTGGTTTATTGACGAATATTTAGCTAAGAGACAATCATTAGATCTAAAAATTGACGTATCAAATGAATTGAGGAAAATAACATATAAAGTATCTGAGAAAAACAATAGATCTATTCCATATAAAGTATCATTAATAAAAAATGATTCTATATTATTTTCTAAATGGCATGATAAATACATTGAGTATCAAATACCTAATCTAAATGCTGATTATATAGCAATAAACCCCCTAATTCAACTCCCAGAGATAAACAAATCAAATAACTGGTATTTTCTAAAAAATGATGGTTCAAAGCCAATTAAAGTATTACTCTTAGGAGATATCGAAAAGCCTAAGTATAAAAAGATTTTTTTAAGACCTGAGTTTACATATAATTATTATGATGGCGTTTCTCCTGGTTTAAATATATTTAATACAGGTATTAAGTATAAAGCATTTAATTTTGAATTACTACCTCAATTCTCTACAAAAGAAAACACTTTAGTTGGATCAAGTAAGGTTACATATAATTTGCAAAACGAAAACGAAAACAAAAACAACTATTCTACAATATTTAATTTATTCTATATAACAAATCATTATAAAGAAAATCTTAGATATCAAGTTTTCTCCCCTTCAGTCTCAATGCTATTTAGAGATAACAATAATCTAAGATCTAATGTAAAAAAATTACTATCATTCTCAATGTTTAGTGTTGATAAAGATGTATATGAGAAAAACCCTAATGTATTAGATAATTATACAGTATATAACTTAGGTTATACCTATTCAGATATAGGTATATCAAAATACTTAAGAACATCTGCAAATACTGCATTATCAGATAATTTTGGTAAGCTTAGTGTTGTTTTTGATTATAGAAAACTTTTTAAAAACAATAGACAATTTCAGTTTAGATTTTACTTTGGGAAATTTTTATGGAATAATAAATCATATGATAATTTTAGAAATGATCTCGGTCGTTCCGATGGTTATTTACTGCTTGATGAATATCTAGGTAGATCTGAAAGAACAGGATTACTAAGTCAACAGTTTATAATGGCGGGTGGTGGTTTTAAATCTATTTTCGAAAACCCAAAATCAAATGATCTTATGATTGCAACTAATATAAACATAGGTTTATGGAAGTGGTTTGAAGGTTACTTAGATCTGGGTATACTAAAAGATAAAGACCAAAAGACAAGAGATTTTTATGGCACAGGAATTAAATTAAACCTTCTTCCTGACTTTTTTGAACTATACTTTCCAATAAGCTCTTCAAATGGAATAGAGATTGATGATTATAGATATTATAATAAAATTAGATTTGTTCTTTCATATGAAGTTGACTCATTAATTAATTTATTTTCTAGAAAATGGTTCTAAAACACAAATGCAAATAATATTTGTAATTTTATCAATCCTATGCTTTCGAAAACTCAAGAAGAAATAAATCTAAAAGAATTCAAAGAAAAAGTCATTAATGACTACAGAACTGTCTCTTTAAGCCGGGAAATAAGTATTATGGGAAGAAGAGATGTTCTATCAGGTAAAGGTAAGTTTGGAATTTTTGGAGATGGTAAAGAGCTTCCCCAAGTTGTTATTAGTCACTTTTTTAAAAATGGTGATTATAGATCAGGCTATTACAGAGATGGAACACTACTTCTAGCTCAAGAATTACTTTCTCCAAGAGAGATATTTGCTACCGTTTATGGTCATGCAGATGTTACTTATGAAAGAATGTCAGGAGGTAGACAAATGGCAGGTCATTTCTTGTCGGAAATGATTAATAGCTCTAAGGAATGGATAAATCAGACTAATATAAAAAATCATATTTCAGATGTCTCCCCTCTTGCAACACAAATGTCAAGATTAGTTGGCCTTGGTCTCGCATCAAAAATTTATAGAAATAACAAAATCAAAAATTCAAGTAAATTTTCAAATAACGGAAATGAAATAGTCTGGGGGTCCATTGGAAATGCTAGTACAAGTCAAGGGGTCTTTTTTGAAGCAGTTAACGCATGTGGTGTACTGCAAATACCTGCGATAATTAGTATATGGGATGATGGGTATGGAATATCTGTTGAAAATAAATATCAGACAACTAAAGAAAGTATTTCTAAAGTTTTGAGTGGATTTAAATTAACCAAGAATGAATCTGGAATTGAAATATTAGAGGTAAAAGGATGGGATTATGCATCATTGATGAAAACATATTCATATGCAGAGAATATTGCTAGAAATTATCATGTACCAGTAATTATTCATGCTACTGAATTAACTCAACCATTAGGTCATTCTTCATCTGGATCTCATGAAAGATATAAATCTAAAGAGAGACTAGATTGGGAGAAATCAAATGATTGTAATATAAAATTTAAAGAGTGGATTATAGATAATAAAATTTGTACAGAGAAAAAATTACAGAATATAGATGATGAGATTAAAAAATATGTACGAGAAGAAAAAAGACTTGCTTGGAAGCATTATCAAAGACCTTTTTTAAAATCAAAAGATGAATTACTAGATATATTTGATTTATTTGATAATAATAATATAAAAAATGAATTAAAAGAAAAAGTTGAATCAATTGATGATTTAAATTTCTCTGAGCTCTTAAAAATTGCTAGACATACTATATATGACCTTAATTCTAATAATGAATTAATTAAAAATAAGCTAGAAGATTGGTGTAAATCAAAAACAAAACTATTATCAGATAAATATTCTACAGACCTATATTCAATTGATATTAATGATCTTTCAAAAGAAAGTTCTATCTCGCCTACTTATGATAATACCAATGAAGTTGATGGAAGAATTATATTAAGAGATAATTTTGATGAACTTTTAAAAAACCATGACAACTTATTCATATTTGGTGAAGATGTTGGTAAAATAGGTGATGTTAACCAAGGACTTGAAGGATTACAAAAAAAATACGGAAAAAATAGAGTATTTGATACAGGAATAAGAGAGTCAACAATAGTTGGTCAAGCAATTGGAATGGCTCTTAGAGGACTTAAACCAATAGCTGAAATACAATACTTAGACTACATTCTCTATGCATTACAAATACTTAGTGATGATTTAGCTACAATGAGTTATAGGACACATGGAAGGCAAATAGCTCCAATAATTGTTAGAACAAGAGGGCATAGATTAGAGGGAATATGGCATGCTGGCTCTCCCCTTGGTGGAATGATTAACTTTTTAAGAGGGATATTAATTTTAACTCCAAGGAATATGACTAAAGCAGCTGGATTTTATAATTCTTTAATGAAATTAGATCAACCAGCGATTGTAATTGAGCCATTAAATGGATATCGTACTAAAGAGAAAATACCATCAAATCTTGGTAAACTTGAGACCCCTATCGGTGAAGTTGATATAATCAAAAAAGGAAAAGATCTGACAATAATATCTTATGGTTCGACTTTAAACATAGTTGAAAAAGTAGGTCAAAAATTACTTGATTATGACATAGATTGCGAAATCATAGATTTACAATCATTAATTCCTTTTGATATATCTAGTCAAATTAAAAAAAGTGTTGAAAAAACCAATAGAATTCTAATTGTAGATGAAGATATGCCTGGTGGAGCTTCAAGTTATATTCTCCAAGAATTATTAAATACTCAAAAAATATACAATAAACTTGATAGTGAACCGTATCTTCTAACGGCTAAAGAACATAGACCACCTTATGGCTCAGATGGGGATTATTCAAGTAAGCCTTCTTTTGAAGATATATTTGAAAAGGTTTATGAGATTATGAATGAGGTAAACCCAAATAAGTATAGTAATATTTAATTACCATTAAATATCTTATATATTAGCTCTGAAGATATTGCATGGTAATTTGTGCCATCAAAATCAATTCCTTTAGCTCTTTTATCGGCTTCCAATAAATAATTAAAGATTTTTGAAATGTCTTTCATAGAATAATTAAGAGATGCTAATTTATACTCTTCTATAAAATATGGATTTACACCCATGATTTTTGATGCTTCCCTTTTATTTTCAACAGAATGATAAAGAAAAAGTTTATTGAAAAAATAAAAAATAGATGAAATCAATAATGGAATAGGGTATTTTAAAGAATTAGTTGACATATATTCAATAGTTTCAATTGTTTTTGTAAAATTCTTTTTCCCAATGTGTTTTGTTAATTCAAAAAAGTTATATTCTTTACTAAATCCGACAATACTTTCAACTTCATCTGGCCTAATAACGTCTTGGGGTTTAGAGTTTATTTTAAGTTTATCTAGTTCATTCTCGATTTGAGATAAATTATTACCCACAAAGTCTATAATTATTTGGATTGACTTAGGATGGAGTTTTATCCTCTTATTTAAAGCAACTTCATTAATCCAATTGAATATTTGGTTATCATAAATCTTTTTTGATTCAAATGCTAATCCATTTTTTTTAGATAAACTATAAATTCTTTTTCTTTTATCAAGTGATTGATTAATGAAAGATAATACTAGGATCGTTTTTAAGTTAGGAGATTCAATATAACTTGTTAGTTTGTCAAAGTTTTTAGAAACAGATTTCGCATCTTTTAGGACAACAAAATTATATTCTCCAACTAATGGAAATCTTTTTGCAGCATCAATTACTTGATCTTCACTAATTTCATTACCATAAAATTTAAAATAATCAAAATCTTTAGAATCGTCATTAACTACTTTACTAGCAAGTAATTTAATTATATTATCTGCAAAATAGTTCTCATCTCCTACTAAAATATAAATTGGAAAGAATTCGTCATTGTTTATCTTAGCAATGATTTTATTGTATTCGTTCATTAAAAAAAATAATTATGGAAAAGTTAAACTTTCCTACTTACGATTTCAAATTAAAAAAAAATAATAATAAAACTTACATTTTTGATAAAATAAGAATGAAGTGGATATTTCTTACACCTGAAGAATGGGTTAGGCAAAATTTTATTATGTATATAAAATCAAAAGGATATCCCCTATCTCTAATGAATCTTGAAAAAGCCTTTTCGGTTAATGGAGTAAAAAAAAGATATGATATTGTTGTGTTTAATCAAATAGGAAAAGTTAATATTCTAGTTGAATGCAAATCATTCAAACAAAAAATAAATAATAATCATTTTGATCAAATAATGAGATATAATATAGAGCTAAAAAGCACATATCTTGCTGTTTCAAATGGGATTAATCATTATTTCTTGAAATTTGATATTGATAATAAAAAACATGAATTTGTTGAAGATTTACCTTTATACTTAAAATGAAAAGAATTGCTGTCGTAATATTGAATTGGAATGGAATAGAATTATTAAAAAAATTTATTCCAAATACTGTTAATAATTCAAAACAGGCTAATATTTATGTAATTGATAATTTCTCAGAAGATGATTCTGTAGATTTTTTAAAGAGAAATTACCCAAACATTAAAGTTATTGAATTAGATAAGAATTACGGATTTGCAGAAGGATATAATTTAGGTCTAAAGGAAATTGATGAGGAAATCTATTGTTTGATAAATTCTGACATTAAAGTAACAAATAACTGGTTAGAACCAGTAATTAATAAATTTGACAACAATAATGTTTCTATTGCCCAGCCTATTATATTAGATTATAATAAAGAAGATCATTTTGAATATGCAGGTGCTGCAGGTGGTTTTATAGATAAGTTTGGATATCCCTTTTGTAGGGGGAGAATTATAAATTCCATCGAAAAAAATTTAAATCAGTACAAAGATTCAAAAATATTTTGGGCTACAGGAGCATGTTTGTTTGTTACAAGAGGGGTTTTTAATGAATTGAATGGATTTGACAAGGACTTCTTTGCTCATCAAGAGGAAATTGATTTTTGTTGGAGAGCATTTAATCTTAACTATAACTGTCATGCTATTACTTCATCAAAAGTATTTCACATAGGTGCATATACAATAAAGGATAGTCCTCAAAAAATATATTTAAATTATAGAAACTCTTTATTTATGTTAGTTAAAAATCTCCCCTATAATAAATTATGGACTATTTTGCCACAAAGAATAATTATTGACATAATATCTTCATTTTATTTTATACTTAATTTCAGATTTATGAGCTTTTTGTCAGTATACCGAGCTTACTTAAGTTTAATTCTAAAGTTTTACATTATGTTTAATAAAAGAGGGAATTCATTAAAAAAAGATGAATATTTCTATATAAAAAGTATAATTTTTAATTATTTCATATTAAAAAAAAGGAAATTCTTTAAGCTGAAACACAATAAATTACCATAATTATATTAGATTTGTAGTCGAAAATTTTAATAACCAATTAATTTTGAAATGAAAACAAATATTTTAGTAGTTGGAGTTCTAGGTTTACTTCTTACTTCTTGTGTTTCGCAAAAGAAGTATTCAGACTTAGAAAAACTTCAACAAGACACAAAAGAATTACTAGATAATGCTACTTCTAAATTAAGTTCTACTGAACAGGGTTTATCTGCTGCTTCAGGAAGACTTGCTGCTCTTAATGAGCAAAATAGATTTCTAAGAGCAAACAATCAAGATTTGATTGACAATATGGGTAATTTAACTACACTTACTCAAAAGGGAGCTGATAACCTAGAGCGTTCTCTTGAAAGTATTAAAGAAAAAGACCTTATTATAAGAAGAATGCAAGATGCTGTAACAAAAAGAGATTCTGTTACTTTAGCATTAGTTCAAAGTTTTAAAAGCTCACTTGGAACTTTAAGTGACGATGACATTGAAATTAATGTTGAAAAGGGTGTTGTATATGTTTCAATATCTGACAAACTTTTATTTAACAGTGGAAGCTTTACAGTTACTCAAAAAGCTAAAAAAGTTCTTGAAAAAATTGCAAAGGTCATTAGTGATAAGCCAGATTTAGAATTTATGGTTGAAGGTCACACTGATAACAAACTTATAGATCAAGAAAAAGCTGCTGAAAAAATTCCTGGTATAATTGATAACTGGGATCTTTCTGTAAAAAGAGCTACTTCAGTAGTAAGAATTCTGCAAAATGACTATGGAGTTGATCCAGGTAAGCTTGTAGCTGCCGGAAGAAGCTTCTATACGCCTATAGCAGATAATGATTCAAGAGTTACAAGAGCTAGAAATAGAAGAACTAGAATAGTTGTTCTTCCTAAATTAGATCAATTCTTTAATCTAATAGAAGAAGGAAAAACAATGAATGTTCCATCTACTATTGATAATGATAATACAATAAACTCTAGTAACAAGCCTGACTAATATAGGTTTAAAGAATAAAAAAGCATGCTTTTGAGATATTCATTAGCGTGCTTTTTTTTTACAAGACTTTTAATTTTGCGAATTTTAATAACAAATTCTTATCTCCGATTTTTTCAAATTTTATTTTAGCTTTAACATTGTCATTGTCACCTTCAAGTCTAATTACTTGGCCTTTTCCAAACTTTAAATGTTGAACTTTATCTCCAACACTCACTTTTGTTTGAAAATCACTATTTGACTTAACTGAAGATAAATGTCTAAAATTTCCTTTTCTTAATATTTTCTGTTTTATAAAAGGACTAGGTTTTGATTTTTTTTGGAGTACTGAAAAGTCATTATTATCTTTAAAATCAATAAAATCATTATCTATTTCATCAATAAACCTACTTTCTTCACAAGATATTAGTTTTCCCCATCTATATCTAGAGTTAGCATATGATATATAGAGATTTTTTTTGGCTCTTGTAATACCAACATAGAATAATCTCCTTTCTTCCTCTAAATCATCTCTTGAATTATAGCTCAATGCTGAAGGGAATAGATCTTCTTCAAGTCCTACAATAAACACATTCTTGAATTCAAGACCTTTAGATGAATGTAAACTCATTAATGACACAAAATCTTCACTTAATTTTAAATCTATATCAAAATCTGTTGCTAACGATACATTTGATAAAAATTCAGAAAGATTATTTTTTGAATCAGCTATTTCCTTTTGATCATCTATAAAATCTCTTATTCCATTAAGTAATTCTTGAATATTCTCAACTCTAGCAATAGACTCTGGACTTTCATCTTTTCTTAACTCATCTATTATTTTTGTTTCTTTTATAACTAAATCTGTTATCTCAAAAGCACTTAATTTCTTGTTTTGAATTTTAAAGACTTCTATCTGATTAATAAAATTTTCGAGTTTAGTTATAGAAGAATTAGATAATCCTAAATTTAGATTTTTAGCAGATTTAATTGTTTCATAGATACTTAAGTTATTATTCTTAGATCCAATTATAATTTTATTTATAGTTACCTGTCCAATCCCCCTTGGAGGATAGTTTATAATTCTTTTAAGACTTTCTTCATCATTATTATTAACCACAAGTCTTAAATACGCTAATATATCTTTAATTTCTTTTCTATTATAAAACGAAACACCACCATAAATTTTATATGGAATATTTGAATTTCTTAAAGAATCTTCTATTACTCTTGATTGAGCATTAGTTCTATATAAAACAACAAAATCCTTATAGTTGTTTTCTGATTTGATTAAGTTTAAAATTTTTTGAGAAATCAATCTTGCTTCAGCAATATCAGATGGGTTAGCTGTTATTTGAATTTTATCACCAAATTCATTATCAGTCCAAACTTCCTTGTGAATCTTATTTTTATTATTATCAATTACTGAATTAGCAGCATTTACTATATACTTTGTAGATCTATAATTTTGTTCTAATCGATAAACTTCAACATCATCATAATCATTTCTAAAATTGATTATATTATTAATATTTGCACCTCTAAATGAATATATACTTTGAGCATCATCTCCAACAACACATATATTTTGATATTTATCAGCAAGAGATTTTACAATTAAATATTGAGAATTATTTGTATCCTGATACTCATCAACTAGTATATATTTAAATTTTTCTTGATATTTCGCTAGCACTTCAGGAAAATTATTTAATAATTCATTCGTTTTTAATAGTAAATCATCAAAATCCATAGAATTTGATTTTACTAGTCGATCACTATATTCTTTATATATATCTCCTGTTTTAGGCCTTTTAGATAGTTTATCAGATTCTGTTAAATCAGAATTCGAAAAATATGCGTTAACTGAAATAAAACTATTTTTTAATGATGATATTCTGTTTCGAATAGTTTTTGGTCTATAGGAATCTTTATCTAAGTTCATTTCCTTAATTATTGAAGAAATCAATCTTTCTGAGTCTTGAACATCATAAATTGTAAAGTCAGATGTAAATCCGATTTTATGAGCTTCAAATCTTAGTATTTTAGCAAATACTGAGTGAAAAGTACCCATCCATATATTTTTTGACTCCCCATCCCCTATCATAGATGAAATTCTAGATTTCATTTCTCTAGCAGCCTTATTTGTGAATGTAAGTGCAAGTATTTCAAATGGATCAATACCATTTTTAATTAAGTGAACAATTTTATAAGTTAATACTCTTGTTTTTCCTGAACCAGCTCCAGCAATAACCATTGATGGACCGTTAATCTTTAAAACAGGTTTTTCCTGAGCTTCATTAAGATCATTTAGATAAGATTGTTTATCTTCTATCATTGTTATAAATTTAAGTAATTAATGAATTTTAATCACTCATATACCCTTAATTAAATAAATACTTATGAAAAGAATAATTCTTTTATTGTTAACTGTTTCAAATTTTGCTTTCTCACAAAATTTAAATGATCAAATTATATCTATTGAAGATAAATTAGTATCATGGAGACATGATATTCATAGAAATCCAGAATTGGGAAATAGAGAATTTAGAACATCAAAAGTTATAGCAAATCACTTAAAGAGTTTAGATATCAAAGTAATTGAAAATGTCGGTAAAACTGGGGTAGTTGGAATTCTTAATGGGAATAAACCTGGTAAGGTTATTGCTTTAAGAGCAGATATGGATGCATTACCAATTCATGAAAGAAATAATTTAGAGTATAAATCAATTAACAAAGGTGTTATGCATGCATGTGGACATGACACTCATATAGCAATATTGATGGCTACAGCAGAAATCCTATCAAATAATAGAAATTTTCCAGGTACTGTTAAATTTATATTTCAACCATCAGAAGAAGGACCGCCAAAAGGTGAAGAAGGGGGAGCTAGATTAATGATAAAAGAAGGTGTGTTAAGTAACCCTGATGTCGATGCAATATTTGGTCTACATATCAGTTCTCTTCTACCGATGAATAAGGTTTATTATAAACCTAGAGGTTTTTTTGCATCCTCTTCAAGATTAACAATAAAAATTAAAGGCAAACAAACACATGGTGGAACACCATGGTTTGGAGTTGATCCAATAGTAATATCTGCTGAAATAATAAGTGCTCTGCAAACAATCATTTCAAGACAATCTAATTTAACTGAAGAAGCAGCAGTTTTATCAATCGGACAGATAAACGGCGGTAATAGATTTAATATTATTCCTGAAGAAGTTACTATGATTGGTACTATAAGAGCTTTAAGCTATGAAATGAGGGATAGCATAAAGCAAAAAATACATAATCTAGTTGATGGAATCTCAAAATCTTTTGGAGCTGAATCTGAAGTAGAGATTATTGATGGCGCTGATATAACTTATAATGATCCTAATATGATGAATCAGATGTTGCCTTCAATTAAAAAATCAGCTGGGGAAAACAATGCAGTTTTAACTAAAGCTAAAACTGTTGCTGAAGATTATGCATACTATCTTAATGAGGTGCCAGGTTTTTTATTTGTATTAGGTGGATACAATTCAGATTCAAATAAACCTCCAACAGCTCATCATACTGCAGATTTTACAGTTGATGATAGATCAATGCTTTTGGGAGTTAGAGTAATGACTAATCTTGCTTTAGATTATCTAAAAAGTGAACAATAAAAATATCCTTGACACTTCTATAGAATTTATTAAAGGAGTTGGTCCTTCAAGGGTTAAACTTTTTAAAGAAGAGTTAGATATTACTACTTATGATGATTTATTAAATTTCTTTCCTTTTAGGTATATAGATAGAACTAAGTTTTATAAAATTAAAGATCTTCCTGATTTATCTTCTGAGGTTCAAATTGTTGGAAAAGTAGTTAAAAAAACCTCTGTCAATAATAAATTCAATAAACGTTTATCATTAACATTTCAAGATGATACAGGTGAAATAGATTTAATTTGGTTTAGAGGATACAGTTGGATTGAGGATTCAATAGACAAGAATAAAGAATATGTCGTTTTTGGAAAATTAAATTGGTATAAAAAGAAACTTACAATCACTCATCCAGAAATAAAATTAAAATCGACTTTTGATAAAAATGTACCAAGAAGACTACATGGGATATATTCTTCAACAGAAAAGTTAACTAGTAGTGGGATAACACAAAGATATTTTATAAAAATAATCTATGAATTGCTTCAATCAACTAATGGGGAAATTAAAGAAAATTTACCCTCTTATATAAGAAAAGAATATTCTCTTTTTGATAGGCAAAATGCTTTCATAAATATTCATCTACCAGAATCCAATGATAAATTAAAGAAGGCAATAGATAGATTAAAATTTGAAGAACTATTTTTTAATCAATTAGGGTTTTTATTGTCTAAAACTGACAGACTTAAAAAGATAAATGGATTTCAATTTAAATTAGTAGGTGATAATTTTAATAAATTTTACAATGAATCACTGCCATTTAATTTAACAGGCGATCAGAAAAAAGTAATAAAAGAAATTCGTAAAGATTTTAATAGTGGAAAACAGATGAATAGGCTTCTTCAGGGAGATGTTGGTTCTGGAAAGACGATAGTTTCATTGATGATAATCTTAATAGCAATAGATAATGGATATCAATCATGTATTCTTGCTCCAACTGAAATTTTAGCTCATCAGCATTTTGATTCTATTTCTAAATTATTAGAAAAACTTAATGTAAATGCTGAAATCTTAACTGGTTCAACTCCTACAAAATCAAGGAAGAATATTCACCAAAAACTTTTAAATAATGAAATTCAAATTTTAATTGGAACGCATGCAATTCTTGAAGATGTGGTAAAATTTAAAAATTTAGGTTTAGCTATAATTGATGAACAACATAGATTTGGAGTAGCACAAAGAGCTAAACTATGGAAAAAGAATACTTCTCCCCCACATATATTGGTTATGACTGCAACACCAATACCTAGAACATTAGCTATGAGTGTTTATGGTGATCTTGATATATCAATAATAAAAGAATTACCTCCAGGACGAAAAAAGACAATTACTGTCCATAGATATGATAAGAATAGATTGAGTGTTTATAGGTTTCTTAAAGATCAAATTACACTAGGAAGGCAAATATATATTGTTTATCCATTAATTAATGAATCAGAAAAACTTGATTATAAAGATCTTGTTGATGGTTACGAAAGTATGTTACGTGATTTTCCAAGACCAGAATATCAAGTAGGTATCCTTCATGGTAAAATGAATTCGTTAGATAAAAGTTTGGAAATGGAAAGATTCATAAATAATAAAACTCAGATACTTGTATCTACAACTGTTATAGAGGTTGGTGTAAATGTTCCAAATGCATCGGTTATGATGATTGAAAGTTCTGAAAGATTTGGATTATCTCAATTACACCAACTAAGGGGAAGGGTTGGTAGAGGAAATGAAGAAAGTTATTGTATTCTTATGACTAAAGATAATCTTTCAAGTGATGCTAAGACAAGAACTGACACAATGGTTCAAATTGATGATGGGTTTAAGCTTTCTGAGGTTGATTTAAAATTAAGGGGGCCTGGAGACCTATTAGGTACAAAACAAAGTGGAATTCTTAAATTTAAAATAGCAGATATTATTAATGATTATGATATCCTAACAAAAGCTAGAGATTGTGTTTCAAGTTTATTATCTAACGATCCTAAATTAAAGTTAGCTGAAAATTCGTCTATAAGAGAGTATATTTCTCTTTCAGGAAAATCAAAAAATTTATGGAGATATATAAGCTGATATAATTATATTTGCTATGAATTAGATTATAAACTGTGAAAGTTTCTTATAATTGGTTAAAAGATTACATAGACATTGACAAACCAGTTGATGAAGTCTCGGAAATATTAACAAATCTTGGTTTAGAAGTCGAAAAAGTAGAAGACTTTGAATCCATAAAAGGATCTCTTGAAGGAATTATTGTAGGAGAAGTTTTATCCTGTAAAAAACATCCAAATGCTGATAAACTAAAACTCACCAATATTGATTTAGGAAAAGAAGGGAAATTTGAAATTGTATGTGGTGCGCCAAATATTTCTAAAGGTCAAAAAGTACCTGTTGCAACAGTTGGATCTGTTATTTACTCAAATTCTGGTGAGAAGATTAAAATATCAAAATCTAAAATAAGAGGTGTTGTAAGTAATGGTATGGTTTGCGCTGAAGATGAAATTGGATTAAGCAATTCACATGATGGAATAATGGTTCTAGATAAAAAAATAAAAGCTGGGACTCCATTAAGCAAAATATTTGAAGTTGAAAGTGATAAAATATTAGAAATTGAATTAACCCCTAATAGGTCTGATGCAATGAGTCATTTTGGTGTTGCAAGAGATTTAAAAGCATTTTTTGACCTTAATAAGGAAAAGACAACTTTAAAATTACCTAGTATTAGTGAATTTAGTTATGATGATTTTAAAATTGAAACCAAAATAGATGTTGAAGATTCAAATTTATCCCCCTTATATGCAGGTATTATTATTAATAATATTGAAGTTAAGGAATCTCCAAAATGGATTAAAAATAAACTTAAATCAATTGGACAAGAGCCTATAAATAATATAGTTGATATTACCAATTATGTATTGCACGAAATTGGACAACCTTTACATGCTTTTGATTTAGATAAGATTTCAAATATTGAAGTCAAAACTTTACCTTCAAAAACAGATTTTAAGACTCTTGATGGCGATCAAATATCTCTTGATAATGAAGATATTATGATTTGCTCTAAAAGTAATCCATTATGTCTAGCCGGTATATTTGGAGGTTTAGATTCGGGTGTTACAAATAAAACAAAAAATATTTTTCTAGAATCAGCAATATTTAATTCAATATCAATAAGAAAATCATCAAAACGACATTCAATTTTTACTGAGGCTTCTTCTAGATTTGAAAGAGGTGTAGATCCTGAAATGGTAATATATGCATTAAAAAGAGCTTCAATATTGATTAAAAATGATTGTCCAGACTCTATTTCATCGAATGTTATTAAAGAGGATAACCTTAAGTTAGAAGAAAAAAAGATTTTTTTAAGATATGATAAGATTACCTCGATATCTGGTAAATTAATAGATAAGGAAATTATTGCCTCTATTTTAAACTCTCTAGACGTTACAATTGAGGCAGCAACTGATGATGGTTTAAATGTAATCTCACCTCATTATAGAGTTGATGTAAATAGAGAAATTGATTTAATTGAAGAAATTCTTAGAGTATATGGTTATAATAATATTGATTCAAGTCCAACATTAACTCGTTCTTCAAAGGATTTTACTTTAAATAATGATAAAATTATTGATAACATAATCTATAGGAATCTCGTTGGAGTTGGTTTTAATGAGATTATGACAAATTCTATCTGCTCTCCTGAATCAAATCAAATAAATAAAGATATTAAGCCTATAGAGATTATTAATCCACAAGGAGTTGAACTATCAAACCTTAGAGTCTCATTATTACCTGGAATGTTGGATATAATAAATTTTAATATTAACAGACAAAATAAAAATCTCAAATTGTTTGAAATAGGAAATACGTATTACTTAGATCACAAAGAAAACGTTGAAACAAAATTGCTTTCTATTTCAATTTCTGGAGAAATATTTGATGAATCCTGGTTAAATAAAGATCAAATAGATAATTTCTACTACATAAAAGGTGTAATAAAAAGATTATGCAATGATTTATCATTAAAGGTGAAATTTATATCTAAAAATGATTCTAATTATTCCAAGAAACTTGTAATTATAAAAGGAAAGGATGCAATTGGCTGTATAGGTGAAATAAACAAAAACCTACTTAATAATTATTCAATAAATACTAAAGTATGCTACGCAGAGATTAATCTATCAAATATTGATATAAAAAATAATGTCATAAAATATAAAGATATTTCCAAATTTCCGTCTTCAAGAAGAGATATATCAATGATAGTAGATTCTAAAGTTACTTTTGATAATATTGAGAAATTAGCATTTGATATTGAGAAGAACATATTAAAAGAAGTTAATCTATTTGATGTTTATAAAGATAAATCCATGAGTAATGATAAAGAATCATACGCAATTAGTTTTCTTTTTAATGACTCTAAAAAAACACTTACTGATAAAAATATTGATCAAGTAATGAAAAAAATAATGAATAGATTCACTAAAGATCTTAATGCTCAAATTAGAGATAAGTAACTATTTATATAATCTTTCTCTTTGATTAATAATTTTCTTGTCCTTAACATATTCATCAAAGGAAAGATAACTATCAATAACACCATTGGGAGTAATTTCAATTATTCTATTCGAAACAGATTTTGCAAAAGCAATATCATTTGTACTCATTAAAATAGTACCCTTAAAATTAATTAATGAATTATTAAATGTTGTGATAGACTCTAAATCGAGGTGATTTGTAGGTTCGTCAATTAATAAGACATTTGGATTACCCATCATAATTTTAGATAACATACATCTTACCTTCTCCCCTCCAGACAAAACATCACAAGATTTTAAAGCTTCATCACCACTAAATAACATTTTACCTAAAAATCCTCTAATATATAATTCTTCTTTTTCTTCATCATTATTCGCCCATTGTCTTAACCAATCAACTAGTGTCGTTTTAGTTTTAAAAAAAGAAGAATTATCTAAGGGTAAGTAACCAAATGAAGTTGTAATTCCCCAACTATAAGAACCAGAAGTACTTTTTAAGTTACCAGATAAACATTCATAAAAATAATTACAAGCTCTTGAGTTTTTTGACAAAATTAAAACCTTCTCACCTTTCTTTAGATTAAAATTAATGTCTTTAAAAAAGATTTCATGTTCATTTAAAAATGATAAAGAACTTACTTCTAGTATTTGATCTCCAGCTTCTCTTTCTTGTTTAAAAATTATTGCTGGATATCTTCTGCTTGAGGGTTTTATTTCTTCTATATTTAGTTTTTCTATCATCTTTTTTCTTGCTGTTGCTTGTTTTGATTTTGCAACATTTGCTGAAAATCTAGAAATAAATTCTTGTAATTCTTTTTTCTTATCTTCAGCCTTTTTGTTTTGTTGGAGTTTTTGCCTAGTTGCTAATTCACTTGAAGCTTGCCAAAAACTATAATTACCTGAAAAATGATTAATCTTACCAAAATCTATATCAGATATATGAGTACAAACTGAATCTAGAAAAAACCTGTCATGTGAAACAACAATAATTGTATTTTCAAATTCTTGAATAAAATTCACTAACCATTCTACAGAAATATAATCTAAATCATTTGTCGGCTCATCCATAATTAAAACATCTGGATTTCCAAATATACATTGGGCAAGAAGTACTTTAACCTTATTTTTTTGATCAATGCTATCCATCATATGTTGATGTAATTCTTCTTTTATGCCTAGGCTTGATAAGAGAAATGCTGCATCAGCTTCAGCATTCCAACCATCCATTTCTTCAAATTTAATTTGAAGCTCACCTACTCTCTCTGCATCTGCATCAGAAAAGTTTTCATTTGCATATAAATCATCTATTTCTTTTTTAATTTCAAAAAGCTCCTTATTTCCTAAAATAACAGTCTCTAATACATTATTACTATCATATCGGTTATGATCCTGCTCTAATACAGATAGTCTTTTACCAGATTCTAATGATATAGATCCAGAGTTCCCTTCCATTTGTTTAGATAAAATTTTTAAAAATGTTGATTTACCAGCACCATTAGCTCCAATTATTCCATAGCAATTTCCTGGAGAAAAAGTTATATTTACTTCATCAAAGAGAATTCTTTTACCATATTGAAGTGATAAATTATTTACAGATAACATATTTGTTAAATTATGCGCAAAAATAGCACCTTGATATTTTTTAAACTAATTATACTAGTCAATATTTTGTTTTTTTTTAATTCATGTAATTTTAAGAAAGATTCTAATGTTTTTTTTATAGGAGGAGAAATCATTAACCCATCGTCATCAAATGTTAATATCTACAGAAATAATATTAAGATTGATTCTATTGAATTAGATGATAAGAATACGTTTTTTAAACAAATCAACAACGTTAATTCAGGTATATATAGAATTGAACATTTACCTGAATATCAAAATATACTGGTAGATAAAGGCGACAGCATATGGATTAGAGTTAATGGTGAAGATTTTAGTGAATCATTGTCTTTTACAGGAAAAGGTTCATCTAAGAATAACTTTTTAATTGATATTTCTAATTATTTAAATAATGAAGATGATTTTTTATCAAATCTGTATTCTGAAAACTCAACTAGATTTAAAGAAATAATAGATTCATTATCTCTAGAAAAAGAAAATATTTGGAATGATTTTATCAAATCTGGAGTTCAATCAAAATTATCAGAAAAAGTCACTAAATCAAGTATATTATATTCATATGCTAATAGACTTGAAAGATACGCTCTACTTAGAGGTTCAAATTGGAATTCATCTGATGTAAAAAAATATTTTATTTATAGAAACAACCTTAATCTAAATGATAAAGATTTAATACTGTTCGAGCCATATATCACTTATTTAATGAATTATTTTAATAAGAGTGTACTTGACAGTAGTCAAGTTTATTTTTATCAAAAAAATAATACTGATTTTAATATTAAAAAATTAGTTCTTATAGATTCTGAAATAAAAGATAATGACTTGAAAAACATTTTGTCTAGAGCTACAGCTATAGAAGAACTACTGAATTTTAAAAATCATGATTACCATGAAAGGTTTATTGGATACTATTCCTATATAAATTCATCACAAACATATTATGATGAAATTATAAAGCTTCATAATGATATAAATAAAATGCAAAGTGGAAAGATGTTACCAGAGATCAATCTTATGAATTTTAATAAAGATATTATTTCTAGTCTAGATGCATTTAATAAAAATAAAACTCTTATATATTTCTGGTCACAAACTCAAATGAATCATTATAGAAGAACTATTAGAAGAGTTAATGAACTTAAAGATAAATTTCCTGAGTATAGATATGTAGGAATATGCATTCAACCATACAATGACCTTGTAAACCAAGCCCAATCTATATTAAATGTCACAATAGATGATCAATTTTCATTTACAAACTTTGAGAGTTCAAGTAAAGATTGGGTGTTGACTTATCTAAACAAAGCAATTATTATAGATCGAAAATCAAAAATTCTTGATGGTTTTGGAAATTTATTTTCTAATAATATAGAAGAGTCTCTAAGTCGTTATTGATTATTTTTATGATCACTCAAAAACTTTTCTAATCCTATGTCTGTTAGAGGATGCTTCATTAACCCCTTTATAGCGGATAATGGACTAGTTATAACATCTGCACCTAATTTTGCACAATCTACAATATGCATTGTATGTCTTATTGAAGCAGCTAATATTTGAGTGTTAAAACCATAATTATCATAAATCTCTCTTATCTCACTTATTAGATTTAATCCATCAGCAGAAATATCATCAAGCCTTCCAATAAAAGGTGAAACATAAGTAGCTCCAGCTTTAGCAGCAAGCAGAGCTTGACCTGCAGAAAAAACTAATGTACAATTTGTCTTTAGATCTTTATCTGAAAAATATCTAATTGCCTTAATTCCTTCTTCAATCATTGGAACCTTAATAACTATTTGTTTGTGTAGTTTAGCTAAGGCTTCTCCCTCTTTAATAATTCCTTTATAATCAACAGAAATAACTTCAGCTGAAACATCTCCAGAGACTATCTTACATATATCCTTATAGTGTTTAATTATGTTTTTTTCACCTTTAATTCCTTCTTTAGCCATTAAAGAGGGATTTGTAGTAACTCCATCAAGTATTCCAAGAGATTGAGCTTCTTTAATTTGATCAAGATTAGCAGTATCAATAAAAAATTTCATAAATAAATTTATTATAGTTTATACATTTTCATAATAATTTTTTCAAAAATCATATCTGGGATAAATTCTTTAAGAGTTACAAGTTTTTGAATAAATTTCCCAGAAAGGTAATGAATTTTAGGATTTTTAGAATTTATAATCTTAAAAACCAAATCGGCTATTTCTTTAGGATCATTTCCCTTTTTTGTCATTCCTTTTGTAACAGCTTTAGTAAAACTTGAATATTCTGGTCTATATGGAGAATTATTATCTAAAATAGCATCTGTTCTATTCTCAATTATTTCTGTCTTATAGTCCCCTGGAGCGAGGTTAACAACTCTAATATTAAAGTTTTTCAGCTCCATATTTAATGACTCTCCTAGCAGATTTAAAGATGATTTTGAAGCACAATATATACTTTGAAATGGCAAACCTAAATAGCCTGCAATAGAAGTAATATTTATAATTAGCCCAGACATATTATTTCTCATATGAGGGACAATCTTTTGTATTAGATTTATTTGACCAAAAAAATTTGTCTCGTATAGCCTTTTTATTTCAGACATATCAGAAGATTCTACTGGACCAGTTATACTAATACCCGCATTATTAATTAAAATATCTATTTTTCCATGTTTATCAATTAAATAATCAGTTATTCTTTCTGCATCTTGATATTCAGTAATATCTAATTTGAGTAATTTATATTTACCTTCAATTTCTTTTGGATTTCTAGAAGTTCCATAAACTATAAAATCCTGATTAGATAGTTTTTCAGCAATTGATCTTCCAAAACCTGATGAAGCACCAGTAATTAATACTACTTTTGACATAATTTATTTAAATATATTAAATTTAATATATGAAACAGCTATTATTGATTTTAAGTTTATTTCTGATCTCAAATTGTGAAAATAATAATTCTAAAGATTTTAAACTTAAAATTCAATCATCAAATAAAACTATTAAACTGAATGATACAATCAATATAGTAATATCAAATAAAAAGGATATTCTTATTGATTCAATCAAACTATTTATAAATGATAAAAGCGTTAAAAAAGAAGTTATCTTAAATGACTATATTCTTGGAAATCATAATGTTAAAGCATTTATTTATAGTAATGGTAAATCCTTTACATTAAATGAGTCATTTGATATTTATTCCAATATTACACCAACACTTTATAGATATGAAATTATAAATGAATTTAAACATGATGATAAAGCGTATACTCAAGGATTAGAATTTTATAATGATCTATTATATGAAAGCACAGGATTAAATGGAAAATCAACCTTAAGAAAAGTTAATTATAAAACTGGAGAAGTGCTTAAGTCTATTGATATTGATTCTAAGTATTTTGCAGAAGGCATTACTATACTGAATGATAATATATATCAACTTACTTGGAAAAATCAAATAGGATTTATCTATAATACAGATCTTGAATATAAAAGGTCATTTAACTATGGTAAAAGCATTCAAGGTTGGGGTTTATGTAATGATGGTGAATTTATATATAAATCTGATGGAACTAATAAAATATGGCTATTAGATAAAGATACATTGAAAGAAATTAGGAATATTGAGGTTATGACAAACAAATCAAAGATTAAAAACATTAATGAGCTTGAATACATTAATGGAAAAATTTATGCTAACACCTATCAATTAAATAGAGATGTTGTAATTATAATAAACCCTAATAATGGAGTAGTTGAAGGTGTAATTGATTTTACAGGAATTAGAGATTTAGTTAAAAAATCTCCAGATCTCGATGTAATGAATGGTATAGCTTATAATCCAAAAACTAATAAACTATATGTCACTGGGAAAAACTGGAATAAAATATTTGAAATAAAAATAGTCGATAATAATTAAGCAAATAAAGGCCTGTTTTTCATTTGTTTCTTTACATTATCAGATATTGAATTCAACTTTTCATCATTCTCATAATTATTTATTGCATCATTTATAGACTGGGCAACAAATCCCATATCCTCTTCTTTAAACCCTCTAGTAGTAATAGCTGGAGTTCCAATCCTAATACCTGATGTAACAAATGGTGATCGTTCATCATAAGGAATCATATTCTTATTTACAGTAATATTAGCTTTACCAAGAGATGTTTCAGCATCTTTTCCTGTTACATTCTTATTCCTTAAGTCAATTAATAAAAGGTGATTATCTGTACCTCCTGAAACAATATTAAAGCCTAGATCTAATAAATCAGATGATAATTTCTTAGAATTCTGCTGAATTTGTTTAGCATAATCTTTAAAAGAAGAATCAAGAGCTTCTCCAAATGATACTGCTTTCGCAGCAATAACATGTTCTAGAGGACCTCCTTGATTACCAGGAAAAATAGCTCCATCTAAAACAGATGACATTTTTTTAAGATTACCATTTTTAAATTTTAAACCAAATGGGTTATCAAAATCTTTACCCATCATAATTATACCCCCTCTTGGACCTCTAAGTGTTTTATGTGTAGTGGAAGTTATTATATCACAATAAGGTACAGGGTCACTTAATAAACCTTTAGCAATTAGACCTGCTGGATGAGCTATGTCTGCATGTAATATAGAACCTACTTCATCAGCTATTTCTCTAAATTTTGAGAAATCCATATCTCTAGAATATGCTGAAGCCCCAACGATAATTAAATTTGGTTTTTCCTCCTTTGCTCTTTGAAGTATTTGATCATAGTCAAAAACTCCATCTTTATTTAAAGTGTAAAAACTTGAATTATATAGTTTTCCGGAAAAGTTAACTGGAGATCCATGGGTTAGATGACCACCATGAGAAAGATCTAAACCTAAAATTTTATCTCCAGGTTTTAAAAATGCATCAAATACAGCTGAATTAGCTTGTGAACCTGAATGAGGTTGTACATTAGCGTAATCAACAGAGAAAAGCTCTTTTAGTCTATTGATTGCAATATTTTCAACTTGATCAATTACTTCGCATCCACCATAATATCTTTTCCCTGGATAGCCTTCAGCATACTTATTTGTTAAAACTGAACCAGTTGCTTTCATCACATTTTCACTAGCAAAGTTTTCTGAGGCAATTAGTTCTAGTCCATTTATTTGCCTTTCTTTCTCTTTTTGAATTAAATCAAAAACTTCTTTATCCTTATTCATCCAGCTAAAATAACAAATTCGTAATTTTACAGTATGAAGAATTCAATTAATATAAAAAATAGGAAAGCTAAATATGATTATCATATACTTGATAAGTATGTGTCAGGGATTGTATTATCTGGAAATGAGATAAAATCAATTCGTGAATCAAAAGCATCTTTGAATAACTGTTATTGTGAATTTGACACGAATAATGAGTTATATATTATTAATATGAATATTGATGAATATGTAAATTCTAACGAAAAGGACTATTCTCCACAAAAAAAGAGAAAATTATTACTAAATAAGAATGAACTTAAAAAACTTACCAAAGAATCTATAAATCCTGGTATTACGATTATACCTTTAAACTTATTTATTAATAAGAAAGGCTTAGCAAAAATTACAATAGCTATAGCGAAAGGTAAAAAAGAATTTGATAAAAGAAATGTAATTAAAGACAGAGAAAATAAGATTAATCTAAAAAGAATCTCAAAAAGCACAAAAGATTAGCCTAATTTTTGTTTTTTAATAATGGAACAAATCTAAAGTTGCCAAACTTCTCTTTTTTATATTTTGTATTAGATTGTTTTGTTATCCTTAACATTGTTTGAGATTTATTTCCAATTGGTATTACCAGCCTTCCTCCTACTTTTAATTGTTTCAATAATTCATTTGGAATCTCAGGTGCACCAGCAGTTACAATTATTCCATCAAATGGAGAATCTTCTGGAAGACCCTTATAACCATCTCCATATTTAAATCTCTTTGGTTTAATATTTAATTTATTAAACAGTTCCGAAGTTTTTCTAAAAAGTTTATGATTTCTTTCGACTGTATAAACATCAACTCCAATATTATACAAAATAGCACTTTGATAACCTGAACCTGTTCCAATCTCAAGTATCTTTTGTTTTTTTGCAAGACATAACAGTTGAGTCTGAAATGCTACAGTAAAAGGTTGAGAAATTGTTTGATCCTCTATTATTGAAAGTGCCTTATCGATATATGCATGCTCTTCAAGTCCTGAATCCACAAAATAGTGTCTCGGTGTTAACAAAAATGAGTCTAGAACAAGTTTATCTGTGATACCTTTTCTTTTTATTTCATCAACTAATTCTCTTCTTCTTCCAAGAAATTTATAATTATCCTTCATTTATTTACTAATATTGTCTTTATAGATGATTATTCCAAAAGAAGATTGTATTTTTAAAAAATTATGATAAAAATTGGAGTTGTTGGTGCAGGACATCTAGGAAAAATTCATTTAAAGTTATTGAATTCTTCTAAAAGATTTCAATTAATAGGATTTTATGATACTGATCCAAAAATTTCTGAAGAACTATCAGATAAAGAAGGTTATAAGTATTTTTCTAATCTAGATAACCTGTTAGATAATGTGCAAGCAATTGATATAGTATCACCAACTACAACTCACTATCAAATTGCAAAACAAGCAATTTTATCAAATAAACATGTTTTTATAGAAAAGCCGATTACTGATAATGTAGATCATGCAAAGGATATTATACAGTTATCTAAAAAAAATAATATTATCGGGCAAGTTGGACATGTTGAGAGATTTAATCCTGCATATGTAGCGGCATTCAATCATATTGAAGATCCTATGTTCATTGAATCTCACAGACTCTCTGATTTTAATCCTAGGGGAACAGATGTTTCAGTAATTATGGATTTAATGATTCATGATATTGACATTGTTCTTAACACTGTTAAATCAAAAGTTAAAAAAATTAATGCTTCAGGTGTTTCAATTATTAGCAATTCCCCTGATATAGCAAATGCAAGAATAGAATTTGAAAATAAATGTGTTGCTAATCTTACTGCAAGTAGAATTTCTCTTAAAAAAATGAGAAAAACCAGAATATTCCAAAAGGATGCATATATCTCTATTGATTTTCTAGAAAAAGAACTCCAAATAGTAAAAATTAAGGATGCTGTTAAGTCTAATTCTAATTTATCTATGGTTATAAAAACAAATACAGGAAAGGATAAAATAATTTATTTTGAAAATCCTGAGATAATTGAAGAAAACCCTATTTTAAATGAACTTGAATCCTTTGCTAATTCAATTAATAAAAAATCACTTCCAAAAGTCACTCTATTAGACGGTTATGAGGCTATTAAAGTAGCTAATGAAGTAATTAGTCAAATACAATGATAAAAGAAAATCTTACGAATTTATATAACTCAATCCCTAAAAATATAAATTTAATTGCTGTTACTAAAACAAAGACTAATGATGATATTATGAATGCCTATAATTGTGGACAAAGATTATTCGGGGAAAACAAAGTCCAAGAACTTACAAATAAGTACAATGATTTGCCTAAAGATATAAAATGGAATATGATTGGCCACCTTCAAACAAATAAAGTCAAGTATATTGCTTCTTTCATAGACTTAATTCATTCTCTAGATTCCATAAAACTAGCCAAAGAAATTAATAAACAAGGAGAAAAAAATAATAGAGTGATTGATTGTTTGATTCAAATAAAAATATCAACTGATGAGAGTAAATATGGTATAGGGTTTGATGATTTCGATAAACTATATAATGACACTCTAGATCTAAAATTTGTTAATGTTGTTGGTTTAATGGGAATGGCTTCATTTACAAATGATGAAAAAAAAATAAAGAATGAATTTAAATTAATCTCATCTTTATTTAATAAACTAAAATTAGTTAATAAAAAATTTACATACTTATCAATTGGGATGAGTAATGATTATAAATTAGCAATAAATGAAGGCGGAAATATGATTAGAGTTGGAAGCATAATATTTGGAGAAAGATAAATTTAATGTATAGTATAGTAGACCTAGAAGCTACAGGCGGTAAATTTAATGAAGAATCAATTATAGAGATAGCAATCTATAAATATGATGGAAGTAAGGTAGTTGATCAATTTATTAGTTTAGTTAATCCTCATAAAGATATAACCCCTTATGTTGAGAAATTAACTGGTATATCAGCTAAAATGGTAAATACAGCCCCTGCATTTAATCAGGTTGCTAAACGTATTATCGAAATCACCGATAATTCAATCTTAGTTGCACACAATGCTCAGTTTGACTATAGATTACTTCAAATTGAATTTGACAGACTGGGCTATGAATATATAAAAGAATCTATTTGTACAGTCATTTTATCACAAAAGCTTTTACCAAATCAAGAATCTTATAAACTAGGTAAATTAGTAAAAAGTTTGGGTATACCATTAACTCAAAGACATAGAGCTAGTGGTGATGCAAGGGCAACTGTAGAATTATTTAAACTACTCATTGAAAAAGATATTAATAAAGAAATTATTTCAAAAAATGTAGTTACATATTTAGGTCAAAATGTAAGATCTTTTTTCAATAAGATAATTGAAGATTTAAAGAATGAAACAGGTGTATTCTATATCTACAACCATAATAATGAAATCATATACATAGAAGCAAGTAAGACTATAAAGAGTAGGATAAATAGATTATTTACAAGCAATAAGTTTATTCCGAAATCAATCCAGAATAATATTAAAAATGTCAAAGTTGAAAGAACAGGTAGCTTTTATGTAGCATTAATTAAAAAATTTAGTGAAATTGATCATATTAAACCTGCATTTAATAAAATTAATTATATAAATTTTGATAAATCAATTGGAGAATTTAATTCGCCAAGTAAAGAGTTTTTAGTTATAGATATCGGTAGAGATGCTCAAGAAAAAAGTTTTTTATTGGTTTCCTCTAAAAAACTTATTGGATATGGGTTTTTTAAACTAAACAATCAAATAAATACTAAAGAAAAATTATATTCCAGACTAGTTAAGATTAATCATAATCAGAATATAGAAAACATTTTAAATTATATAATTAATAAGCAAAAATTCAAAAAACTTATACCTTTGAATAAAATTTATAAAATTTCAACTATTGAATAAAATAAGAAAAAAAATACATAATGTAATTTATGAAGCAGATACACCAGCTGGACAAGTATTTGATATTTCTTTAATAATTGTAATTATAATAAGTGTCATACTCGTCGCTATTGAAACAATTGGTTGGATAAACGAAAAGTATCATGTCATTTTAAATATTGCTGAATGGGTTATAACAGCCTTATTTACTCTTGAGTATATATTAAGAATATACTCAGTTAATAACCCAAAAAAATATATTTTTAGTTTTTATGGTATAATAGATCTACTTGCAACTATTCCAAAATATCTTGCATTAATATTTGTGGGAGCTCATGTTGAAACTTTAATGGCTATAAGAGCTCTTAGAATACTTAGAATATTCAGAGTACTTCATATATCTAGATATATAGGTGAATCTAACTTTTTGGTCAGAGCATTACTTTTAAGTAGAGCAAAAATTGTAATATTTCTTCTTTTTGTAGTTATAATGTGTATTGTATTTGGTACCATAATGTACTTAGTTGAAGGTCCTGAAGCAGGCTTTAATAATATACCTACAAGTATATATTGGTGTATTGTAACAATTACTACTGTTGGATATGGAGATATTGCACCAATTACTGAATTAGGTCAATTTATAGCATCATTATTAATGATCTTAGGTTATGGTATTATTGCTGTTCCAACAGGTATAATTTCTGCAGAAATGGTTCAGAGAAGAAAACAAGTTGATGTAAATACAAAAGTATGTTCTGAATGCTTAAATGATAAACATAAAGATAATGCAATCTTCTGTGGACAATGTGGATCAAGTCTTAATGAGAATGTTCACCGTGTAGATGAATAATACACTAATCTATGTTGCAGGACCAACCTGTATAGGTAAAACATCGCTAAGCATAGAAATAGCAAAAAGATTAAATACTGAGGTTGTCTCATGTGACTCAAGACAATTTTATAAAGAATTAAAAATTGGAACTTCTCCACCATCAAAAGAACAATTAAAAGAGATAAATCATCATTTCATTCACAATAAAAGCATATTAGATGACTATAGTGTTGGAGATTATGAAGAAGATGCAATATCAACAATATCAAATATTTTTAAAAATAATAATTATACAATAATGGTAGGCGGTTCAGGCTTATATGCAGACTCTGTCCTATATGGAATAGATGAGATTCCAAATGTTCCAAGAGATATTAAAAATAAATTAAATATAGATTTTAAAACTAAAGGATTAGTTTATCTACAAAAAAGATTAAAAGAAGTGGATCCAGAATATTATAAATCTGTTGACTTGAAAAATCCAAATAGACTAATTAGAGGTATTGGTGTATATGAAGTAAGTGGGAAAAGGATTTCATCCTTATGGACGAATACTAAAAAGAGACGAGAATTTAAATCTATTATAATCATAATGAAATCTAAGAGATATGAATTGTATAAAAGAATTAATTTAAGAGTTGATGAGATGATTAAAAATGGCCTAGAAGAAGAGGTTTATTTATTAAAAAAATTAAAAGGCTGTAATGCATTAAATACAGTTGGATACAAAGAGTTTTTTTCATACTTTGATGAAGAATTATCACGTGAGGAAGCAATTAATAAAATAAAGAAAAACACAAGGAATTATGCAAAAAGGCAAATTACTTGGTTTAAAAAGTATAAAAATGTAATTGAGTATGATATAGAAGATAATACTGATAATCTCTTAAATAAAATATATAAAAATGAATAAGCTAATAAAAATTACAATTGTTTCTTTATGCTTCAATTATGTTGCATATAGTCAAGATATCAACGATAAACAAATAATTAAATATGCAATTGATCATATTGAAGAATTTAAAGACTTTTTATCTTATCCTAATGATGCTAATAAAAGAAGTGATATTGTTAATTTAATTAAATGGTGTCAAGAAAATTTTCAAGATTTAGGTTTTAATATTACAAAACTCCAAACCCCGACTATACCACTTTTATTAGCAGAAAAGATTTATAATAAAAAGTATAAAACAATTTTAATTTATCTTCATTTGGACGGACAACCAGTTGATAATTCTAAATGGAATCAAAACAATCCATATGACCCTGTTTTAAAATCTCGTAATGATAAACAAGAATTCGTTCAAGTTTCATGGGATGTATTAAAAGATATTACGTTAGAAGAAATTGAAGAAAATGATTTTAGAATATTTGCTAGGTCTGCCTCAGATGCAAAAGGTCCCGTAATGATGCTAATTAATGCTATTAATTTAATTAATAAAAATAATATAGAATCAAAGTTTAATCTTAAAATAATAATGGATTTTGAAGAAGAAAAAAGTTCTCCAAACCTTCCATTAGCCGTTACAAAATATTCTGATTTACTTAAAAGTGATGGACTACTAATTTTTGACGGTCCTCAGCATATATCTGGTCTGCCTACTCTAAACTTTGGTAATAGGGGAATATCAAGTATTCGTTTAACCACATATGGACCAATAGTACCTCAACATAGTGGTCATTTTGGTAATTATGCTCCTAATCCAGTTTTTAGAATGTCTAATATTTTATCATCAATGAAAGATGAAAATGGTGTAGTTTTAATTGAAGGATTTTATGATGGAATAAATATAACTGAAGAAGTAAAAAAAGATCTTAATAGAGTTCCTGATAATGAAAATGAAATGTTATCAAAAATGCAGTTTAAATCTCCTGATAAAGTTGGCAAAAGCTATCAAGAATCTCTTCAATACCCATCTCTTAATGTACGAGGAATTCAGGCTGGATGGGTAAAAGATCAAGCTAGAACAATTGTACCCTCAGAGTGTATAGCAGAAATTGATGTTAGATTAGTGTTGGAATCAGATGGTTACAGATTGCTTGATTTAATTAAAGAGCATATCAAAACACTCGGTTATAAAGTATTAAAGAAGAGACCAACTAAAGGGGAGAGAATGATGTATGATAAAATAATAACATTTGAATCTGAAGTTTCATATCCTGCATTTAGAACTGATATTAATAGTGATTTCGGTAAATGGTTAAGTAAATCATTAACTAAAACTTTTGGAAATAGTCCAGTTAAAAAGAGAACAAGTGGTGGTTCTGTTCCTATTTCTCCATTTGTAAGTGTCTTAAATGTTCCTGCAGTTGGTGTTCCTACAGTTAATCAGGATAACAATCAACATAGTCCAAATGAAAACTTGAAGATAGCTAACTATATAAATGGGATAAAAACTTTTATAGGAATTCTAAATGAAGATTATTAAAACTTCTTTAAGAAGTTTAAAATATTAACTTCAATATCCTTATAAATATTACTTGTATTTCTTTTTAAGAATTTATTACCCGTTATTCCTTCATATAATTCAATATACCTGTTCGATACCTCTATAATAGTTTCATAAGTAATATCAGGAAGAATTTGTCCTGTTTTTCCAGAGAAATTATTTTCAATTAACCATTGTCTAAAGAACTCTTTGGATAATTGTTTCTGAGATTCATTGTTATTAAAATTTTCTTCATAAGAATCTTGATAAAAATATCTTGATGAATCAGGTGTGTGAATTTCATCAATTAGTACAAGTGTTCCACTATTAGTGTAACCAAATTCATATTTTGTGTCAACAAGTATAAGACCTCTTTTTTTAGCAATTTCAGAACCTCTAGCAAACAACTTTTTAGTTATTGATTCTATTTCTTCATATTGATCAATAGATACTAATCCCTTTTGTATTATTTCTTCCTTAGATATATCCTCATCATGTCCGGCTGACGCCTTTGTCGTTGGAGTAATTATTGGTTTATCAAATTTATGATTAGATTTCATTCCATTAGGCAATTTAACCCCGCAAATTGATCTTAAGCCTGATTTATATACTCTTTCAACATGTCCACTTAAATATCCTCTAATAACCATCTCAATTTTAATAGGTGATAGCTTGTAGCCAATAGACACATTAGGGTCTGGCGAATCAATTAACCAGTTATCAATAATATCTTTTGTAGTGTTAAGCATAGAAGTAGATATTTCATTTAATATTTGTCCTTTATAGGGGATACCTTTTGGCATAATAATATCAAATGCCGATATTCTATCTGAAGCAACTATTACTAATATCTCATTTTTTAATTCATACACATCTCTTACTTTACCTTCATATTTAGAAATCAAACCAGGTAATTTAAAATCTGTTGAATCTATTGTTCCAATCATTTCTTTTTCTGATTATCAGTTCTATTATAAGAATTAATTATTTTCTTAACGATAGGATGTCGCATAACATCTTCATCATTTAGATGAACTATACCAATATTTTTTTCATCCTTTAAAATCATCAAAGCATCTTTCAAACCAGAAAATATATTTCTAGGTAAATCAACTTGACCTGGATCCCCAGTTACCATAAACTTAGCATTCATACCCATTCTTGTTAGAAACATTTTCATTTGCGCAGGAGTTGTATTTTGTGCTTCATCTAGAATTACAAATGCATTATCTAATGTTCTACCTCTCATAAAAGCTAAAGGTGCAATTTCAATAACCTTATCATTAAGAAGTTTATTTAATTTTACAGTTGGTATCATATCTCTCAATGCATCATACAAAGGCTGCATATAAGGGTCTAATTTTTCTTTCAAATCACCTGGTAAATATCCAAGATTCTCTCCTGCTTCAACTGCAGGTCTTGTAAGAATAATTTTTTTAATTTCTTTTTCTTTAAGAGCTTTAACAGCAATAGCTACTCCAGTATAAGTTTTTCCTGTTCCTGCGGGCCCAACAGCAAAGACAAGTTGATTGTCCTTTAACATATCAACTAATACCTTTTGATTCTTTGTTTTTGCTAATATAGGCTTCCCTCCTACTCCATGTAGTATTAAAGAAGCCTTATCCTTACCATTATACTTGATATCATTATAAATAATTTCATCAATTACATTTGGATTTAATGAATTAAATTCAGAATAATAATTTGTTAAGTATTTAAACTTTTTATTAAAATCGTTTAAAGATTTTTTTTCACCTAGTACTTTAAATAATTCTCCTCTTTGAATAATTTTTAATTTTGGAAAATGAGATCTTAAAGATGAAATATTTTCATTAGTGAAAAATTCTTGAGGATCAATGTTATTCAATTCTATTTCAAGTTCGTTCAATAGATATAATTATTAATAATTTGTTATAGTAGAATATTTGACTCAAATTTACATAAATTTTATAAAGTTAATTTCATTTTATGTCTATTATAACATTAACTACAGACTATGGTAATAAAGATTATTCTGTAAGTGCATTAAAAGCAAAAATTTATAATGAAATAAGCGATATAAAAATTGTTGACATCTCTCATAATATTAGTCCATTTAACTTAACAGAAGCTGCATATATAATTAAATCTGCATATAAACATTTTCCTAAAAACTCAATACATATAATAGGTATAGAGTCTGAATTTACACCTGAAAACACTCATATAGCAATGAAATTTGATGACAATTACTTTATAGGTGCAGATAATGGTGTTTTCTCAATGATTATAGGTGATTTTAAAGCTGATTCTATTGTAGAGATTAATATTCATAAAAATTACAATAATAAAATAACTGCAAACGATGTATTTGTGAAAATAGCAACTCATATTTCCAGGGATGGGAAACTTGAAGTTGTTGGAAAAAAAATTGATACAATCAAAGAAATAAAAGACATTAAACCAGTTATAAGCTCTGATAGTTCTCAAATTATTGGGAGTGTTATTTATATTGATAACTATGGTAATGTAGTAACAAACATTACCGAAAAAACATTTAATGAAATTTCTAAGTCAAGATCTTTTACTATACATGCTAGGAATGTACAGTTTAATAAAATTTATAATAGTTATAGTGATGCTATAGACTATAGTATTCCAAAAGAAAAACGTGAAGAAGACGGTAAAAAAATTGCCTTATTTAATAACCTTGGATATCTAGAATTATCAATCTATAAAAGTAATCCTGCTACTGTAGGAAGTGCTAGCACACTATTTGGCTTAAATTACAGAGATCAAATTAGTATTCATTTTTAGTGTTTGAAATTAGTAGATAACTTTTTATACATATTCGTTAAATTATTAATGCAATTAAATATATTTGATAAAAACTTACAATGAAGTTCATAGTATCCTCATCACTATTATATAAAGAATTACAAAACCTTGGAGGGGTTATAAATTCTTCAAACACAATCCCAATTCTTGATAATTTTTTATTTCAAGTAAATAAAAATAAATTACAAATCACATCTTCTGATTTAGAATCATCTATGACATCTGAAATAGATATTGAATCAGAAAGTAATGAAAGTATAGCTATATCCGCTAAATTATTATTGGATATTTTAAAAACATTTGCAGATCAACCTTTAACTTTTAATAAATCTAATAAAAATACAATTGAAATTACTGCTGATAATGGTAAATACTCTCTAGCTTATATAGATGGAGGTGAGTTCCCAAAACAAATAGAAATTCAAGATCCTTTAAAAACAGAAATTAAAGCTAATGATTTTTTAAATGCAATTAATTCTACAATTTTCGCCTCTGGAAATGATGATTTAAGACCAGTTATGAGCGGTGTGTTTTTTCAATTTAATAGTGATTCTTTAAAATTTGTCGCAACAGATGCTCACAAATTGGTTAAATATGAAAGAAAAGATTACAATTCTCAAAATAATTCTGAATTTATAATGCCTAAAAAACCACTGCAAATACTTAAAGGTATTTTAGCTTCAGTAGATGGAAAACTAAATATTGAGTATAATGAATCAAATGCTAAGTTTGAATTTAATAATATCACTTTAACTTCTAGACTAATTGATGGTAAATTTCCAAATTATGAAGCTGTTATTCCAAAAGAAAATCCAAATATTCTAACAATAAATAGAGAGATATTTCTTAATTCTGCTAGAAGAGTTAGTATATTTTCAAATAAAACAACCCATCAAGTTAGACTTAAAATTGCCGGAACTAAGCTAAACATATCAGCTGAAGATTTTGACTATAGTAATAAAGCAGATGAAACTCTTGAATGTGAGTACAAAGGTGATGACATCCAAATAGGATTTAACTCAAAGTTTTTAATTGAAATGTTAAATAATCTTGACTCTGAAACAGTTACATTATCAATGTCACACCCTAACAGAGCTGGAATTATAAAACCTGAAAATACAGCTAACAAAAAAAATGAAGATATAACAATGTTAGTTATGCCTGTAATGCTAAATGATTAATTCTAATTAGAAGTTTCAATTGAAGCAGAAATCTTTTTATAAATACCTTTCTTGAGTTTTTTTCTTATTTCTCCAAAAGCTTCAAGAGTTAAGTTAATATCTTCAATAGTATGAGCAGCTGTAGGAATCAACCTAAGCAAGATTAGACCTTTAGGAATTACCGGATATACAACTATTGAACAAAAAATATAATGATTTTCTCTTAAGTCTCTAACTAATGCCATTGCCTCAGGAATACTTCCTTTTAAGTATACTGGTGTAACACAACTTTGAGTATTTCCAATATCAAACCCCCTATCCTTAAGTCCTTTCTGAAGAATAGTAACATTCTCCCATAATTTATCTTTTAACTTAGTGTTTTCCTGAAGCATCTCTAATCTTTTGATTGCTCCAATTACTAATTGCATTTGAAGAGATTTTGCAAACATTTGAGATCTCATATTATACTTAAGATATTCTATGATTTCTATGTCTCCAGCTATAAATGCACCTGTTGATGCCATAGATTTTGCAAAAGTTGCAAAATAAACATCAATATTATCTTGAATATCTTGCTCTTCTCCAGTTCCTGCTCCAGTTTTACCAAGAGTTCCAAATCCATGAGCATCATCTACCAAAAACCTAAATTTATATTTATCTTTTAATTCTACTATTTCTTTTAGTTTCCCTTGTTCACCTCTCATTCCAAAGACACCTTCAGTAATCACTAAAACTCCCCCACCAGTCTGTTCTGCAATTTTTGTTGCTCTAATTAAATTCTTCTCAAGACTTTTCATATCATTATGTTGATATGTGAATCTTTTGCCTAAATGAAGTCTAGCACCATCAACAATACAGGCATGAGAATCAATATCATAAACAATTATATCATTTTTTGATACTAAAGCATCAATTGTTGATAAAATTCCTTGATATCCAAAATTTAATAAATATGCAGATTCCTTAGAAACAAAACTTGCAAGTTTAGATTCAAGCTCTTCATGCATTGATGTATGACCAGACATCATTCTAGCACCCATTGGATATGCACTCCCATATTCTTTAGATGCATCAGAATCTATTTTTCTAACTTTAGGATGATTTGCAAGTCCAAGATAATCATTAACACTCCAAATGATTATTTCTTTACCATTAAATTTCATCCTATTTGAGATAGGACCTTCTAATTTAGGGAATACAAAATATCCTTCTGCCAAAGAAGCCCATTTTCCAATATCACCCTTATTATTATATATCTTTTTAAATAAATCTTCCATTATTTAAACGTAATTAATTGTATTTAAATTAGGTTGGTAAAAAGTACTATCATAAAAACCTTGATTATTCATCCATTCATCAGAATATATTTTGCTTAAATATCTTGAGCCATGATCAGCAAAAACAACTACAATATAACTTTTATTATCAAATTCCCCTTCATCATTTAATTGCTTAGCAGCTTGCATTGCAGCTCCAGAAGTATAACCAACAAAAATACCTTCATTTAAAGTTATGTTTCTTGCCATATGAGCACTTTCAGAGTCAGAAACTTTAATAAATTTATCAATTATCTCAAAATCAGTAGCAGACGGAATAATACTTTTACCCATACCTTCTATTCTATATGAGTGTATTTCATTTTTATCTATTTCTCCCGTTTCATGATATTTTTTTAAAATAGAACCATAGGCATCAACACCTATAATCTTAATATTTTTATTTTTTTCTTTTAAGTATCTTCCTATACCAGAAATTGTTCCTCCAGTACCACTACAAGCAATTAAATGTGTTATTTTCCCATCTGTTTGGGACCAAATTTCAGGTCCAGTAGATGAATAATGGGCTTTAACATTTAATTCATTAAAATATTGATTAATATAAACTGAATTTTGAATTTCTCCACTTAATCTTTTAGCGACTTGATAATAAGATCTTGAATCATCAGGAGCAACATTTGAAGGGCATACATAAATTTTTGCGCCTAGAGATTTCATCATATTAATCTTATCTTTTGATGCTTTAGAACTAACTGCCAAAACACATTTATAACCTTTAAGCAGAGAAACCATAGCAAGACTAAAACCTGTATTACCAGAAGTTGATTCAATAATTGTATCATCCTTATTAATTATTCCAGATTTTTCTACCTCATTAAGAATAAATAAAGCTATTCTATCCTTATTTGAATGTCCAGGGTTAAAGCCTTCAAATTTTGTAAAATAAGTTCCTTTAAGTTCTTCAGAAATCTTATTAAGTTTAATTAGAGGAGTGTTTCCAATTAACTCTAATATATTTGTATAAGTTTCTTTATTTTTCATTATATAAAGAAAGTTCAAATGTACTTAAATTATACTAGTAATCACAAGAAAAATCGCCAATAGGCGATCCGTCTGGTATATCATAATCCTCAATAATCTTATAATTTTTAGGATTATCTAGAAAATCATCAATTTTTTGTATTTGAAATCTGTCAAATGCGTATTTAGGATTAGATATTTTTATATCCTTCAGGGATTTCAAAGCTAAGTTTCTCTTTAATTGATTAATCTTATTCAAAAGAATTGATCTTGCATTATCATAAAGTTCTGAATGATTATAAAGATTAAACATGTAATCTAATAATATAGATCTTGAATTTTTATTAATCTCAGTTTGATATGGGTCTGAAGATTTAAAACTATATACTGAATCTATAATAATACTCAAATATCTATCTAATGACAGCAAATCTATATTTATCATATTTTGCTGAACTATTCTATTAACTCTCTGATGATTAAAGAGTAAATTAAATGTATGGTTTAGGATGGAAGAGGATGCTGAGATATAGTCAAAGACAACTCCTGTTTTAGATTCAAAATTTTCTCTTGTTCTATTGTTCCTAAATGATCTAGGAGTAATTATTTCAATTAACTCTTTAGGTAAAATTAAATTTTCAGGATTAACAACATTCATTAAAGATTGTAGCGAGTTAATTTGTAAGTCATTATTAACAAACTCTATTTTTTTATTTTTATTTGTCTTAACAAAATATTGGTAATTTAACCCTCCTATAGCTTTTGTTGTTGCCTCAATCTGATATCTATGAAGTAAATATATTGGAACGAGAATATCCTCAATTTTAGAATATGGTTCATTATCTTTTAAATAATTTAAATCTATATTATTCATTGCTATCTCTCTTACTTTAATTAATTTATTCAATTCTTTATAAGGAAGATCCCCATTATCCCAAAGATGAGAAAACGGATGAGCACTTCCAAAAGGTCTTGAATCAGAATCACTAATAAACCCTAATCCTTTATTTGAAGCATCTTCAATGATTCTATTTAATTCTAAAAATTCATTTTTGTCTTTAGAAAAATCACTATATGCATATGCAACACTAACTTTATCCCACTCACCAATATTCTTATCATAAGCATTATCTAGATTAATCTTATCATTAATAATGTCTATTTTGGGATGTGGATAATCCATTACAGAGGATCTATTTGAAATACTTGATAAATAATTATGTGCAAAACCTAATGTGTGTCCAATTTCATGTGCGGATAATTGTCTAATTCTATCTAGAGAAGTTTCTACTATTTTTTTATTATTAATCTCATCATTTGGATTTTCTGTAAGTCCAAGTAAAATCATATAATCTTGCCTAACTCTTAAACTACCAAGACTAACTTGACCTTTTATAATCTCTCCTGATCTTGGGTCTACAATACTTGCGCCGTAACTCCATCCTCTAGTAGATCTATGAATCCATTGAATTAAATTATATCTAATATCCATAGGATCAGCATCTTCAGGTAATATTTTAATTTGAAATGCATTTTTATAACCTATACTTTCAAAAGCTTGATTCCACCATCTCCCTCCCTCTATCAAAGCTGTTTTAACAGGTTCTGGGGTACCATTATCAAGATAATATACTATAGGTTCAATAGCTTCACTGATCACACTTTCCTTTTCTTTTTTTTCTAGACGATGTCTAACTATATATTTTTGTTCTGTTGGTTCGTTAATAGGGGTAGAATAATCAAATACAATAAATGGATTAGAACCGCTTCGTGGATCAAATCTTCTTTTCTTATAGTTATTATCAGGAAGCTGAATAAATGAATGATGTTGATTTACCGTTAAGTTTGAGGGAGTAGGAGTTACATTTCTAAGCAGTGAACCTTTAGGATTGCCAATAAAAGTTAACATAACATCAAACTCAATATTTTTTGGAAATGCTTTAGTTCTTTCTAAATCAATAGCTGATTTTGACAAATCTAATGAGTAAGTGCCTGAATTTGAATTCTTTAATCTGTTTGACACTCCATGTGCATCTTGTAAAATAAATGGAGTTAAATCAACATAGTGTTTATTCTTATGTGATACTAAAATTTTAAATCCATAAAGAACTGATCTAGCAAAAGCTTGATCTACAGCTTTGTTTTCTAAATTATTATTAGAAGTGGAAATAAATTTTAAATTTGGTTGAATTAAAAATATCTTATCCCCTTTTTTTGTAAAATAAACAACTCTAGCATTACCGAGTTGTCCTCTATCAAGGCCTAAATCATTATTACCAATACCTCTACTTAATGAGTTTACATATAAAAATTCTTGATCTAGTTTATCAATTGCAAGAGTTATTGTTCCATCATTATTATATGTATAGTCAAAATATCCTTTAAATTCTATCTCTTGAGAAAATAAGATATAATTAAATAAGAAAAATGCAATTATTGAATTTCTCATAAAAACGTATTTTTAGAAATATAATTTTTTTATTTGAGAATGAATAATTAAATTTCAATAAAATCTTCTATGTTTTCTAAGGAAAATTTAAAATCCCTTTTTGAACGTCTTGCCACGTTAAGGGAGTATCTTTGACATTGATTCAAAAAAAATACTTGTTTCCGAAAAAGAAAAGGAAGCTTCAGATTCAAATTTTTGGTCAGACTCAAAAAAAGCTGAACAACAAATGAAATTAATTCAAAATGAAAAAAAGATTTTGAATGATTTTTATACTGTTGAAAGTTTAATTAATGACCTTGAGGTACTTAATGAATTCTATCAAAAAAAAGAAATCTCTGAACAAGAGATAAATAATCATTACAATAAAACATTGGATAGTCTAGAAGAAGTAGAATTTAAAATGATGTTAAACAAGAAAGAAGATTCAATGAGTGCTATTCTTCAGATTACTGCTGGAGCTGGAGGTACAGAGAGCTGTGATTGGGCCGAAATGTTAATGAGAATGTATTTGATGTGGGCAGAAAAAAATACTTTTAAAATAAAAGAACTAAATAATCAACCTGGAGATGTTGCTGGAATAAAAACTGTAACTCTTCAAATTGATGGAGAGTATGCATTTGGATGGCTTAAAGGGGAAAATGGAGTTCATAGACTAGTGAGAATATCACCTTTTGATAGTAATGCAAAAAGACATACATCATTTGCATCTGTTTATATTTACCCATTAGTTGATGAGAGTATTGAAATAATAATTAATCCTAGTGATATTTCTTGGGAGACTATGAGATCTGGTGGAGCAGGTGGTCAAAGTGTTAATAAATTGGAAACTGCAGTAAGGCTTAGGCATAAACCTTCTGGAATAGTTGTTGAAAACTCTGAGACAAGATCTCAACTTGATAATAAGGATAAGGCAATGCAATTACTAAAATCTCAATTATATGAGATGGAAATACAGAAAAGTCAAGAAGAAAGAAAAAAGATTGAAGATTCAAAAAAGAAAATAGAATGGGGATCACAAATTAGAAATTATGTTTTACATCCTTATAAATTAGTCAAAGATATTAGGACAAGTCTTGAAAGAACAGATGTGGAAAATGTATTGAATGGGGATTTAAATGAATTCCTCAAGTCTTATTTGCTAAGAGATTAAAAAGGCATATCATCCTTATCGTCAAGTTTTTCTTGATCAGTTTTATTAAGCTTAGATTGAAACTCAAAAGGAGAATCATATCCGTCAATATCTTCAAACTTACCTAACTCTGCTGAAAATTTAAGTCTAACATTTCCTAATGCTCCATTTCTATGTTTTGCAACAATTAATTCTGCTTGACCTTGAGAAGGAGTCTGCATATCATCATCCCAATTATCCATGCCATAATATTCTGGTCTATAAATAAAAGAAACTATATCAGCATCTTGCTCAATAGCTCCAGATTCTCTTAAATCAGATAAAATTGGTCTTTTTGAGCCTGATCTAGTTTCTACAGCTCTTGATAGTTGAGAAAGAGCTATAACTGGTACATTTAATTCTTTTGCTAAAGCTTTTAAGTTTCTTGAAATTATAGATATTTCCTGTTCTCTATTACCAGTTTTTGTAGAACTACCAAGATTCATTAGTTGTAGATAATCTATAATAATAACTTTTATATCATTTGACGAAACTAATCTTCTTGACTTTGCTCTTAATTCAAAAATCGTAAGAGATGGAGTGTCATCTATAAATAATGGGGCACTTTCAAGACCAGTTATTTGATTGTTTAATTGTTGCCATTCATGTTCTGCTAATCTACCTGTTCTTAGTAAATCCGATTTTAATCCTGTCTCGGCAGATATTAGTCTTGTAATTAATTGTATAGCTGACATCTCAAGAGAAAAAAAAGCAACTGGAATTTTGTGAGTAATAGCCATATTTCTTGCCATTGATAAAGATAAAGCAGTTTTCCCCATACCTGGTCTTGAAGCGACAATTATAAGATCACTTGGTTGCCATCCTGAAGTTAATTTATCGAGTTTATCAAACCCACTACTAACTCCACTTAACCCTTTTAGCTTAGATATTTCTTCGATTTTCCTTTTAGCTTCCCTAACTAGATCTTCAGCACTAACTGATGACTTTTTTAGATGTCCTTGTGTAATATCATATAATTTAGATTCTGCTTCATCTAATAAATCTATTACATCAGTACTTTCATTATACGCTTTTTGAATAACTTCATTAGAAATTTTAATCAATTTCCTTTGTATAAATTTCTGTTGAATTATTCTAGCATGGAACTCTATATGGGCAGAAGAAGAAACCTTTTGAGAAAGCTCAATTAGATAAAACTCTCCACCAATATTCTTAAGTGTTTTATTTTTTTTTAAATCAGCAGATACTGTAAGTAAATCTATTGGTTCTGAATTCTTAAAAAGTCTTTCAATAGATTCAAATATAAGTTGATGAGACCTTTTATAAAAAACCTCTGGTATCAAAATTTCTATAACCTCATCAACACCTTTTTCATCAATAAGCATTGCTCCGATAACTGCTTCTTCTAAATCAATTGCTTGAGGTGGTAATTTACCGTCATTTATATTGACTACTGAAGATGGATCTTTCTCAAATATCTTTAAAGGGTTTGGTTCTTCCATTTTATAAATTTATATAAAAGAAAGCATTTTAGATAATATAGAAGGATGAGTGTTTATAAAAGTTTAAACATTATAATTGTTGATAAGTAAGATTAATTGTTGATAGAGAAATTTAACTATTAAATTTACCAATCTTATAAAATCTTTCTCTTCTATTAGAAATCAGTTTATAAGTTGACAGTCGTTGTAATTTTTTAAATGAATTAAGAATTTCTTCTTTAACAATTACAGATATCTCTTCTGGATTATAATGAGCTCCACCAAAAGGTTCTTTTATAATTTTGTCAATAAGTTTATTATCATACATATCATCAGCAGTTAATTTTAATGTCTCTGCAGCTTGTTCTTTATAGTCCCAACTTCTCCATAATATAGAGGAACAAGATTCTGGAGAAATTACTGAATACCAAGTATTCTCAAGCATTAAAATACAATCTCCAACCCCTATTCCTAAAGCGCCTCCGGAAGCACCTTCTCCAATTATTATAACAATTATAGGAACTTTTAAAGACATCATTTCATATAGATTTCTTGCTATTGCCTCACCTTGTCCCCTTTCTTCAGCTTCTAGTCCAGGATATGCTCCAGGTGTATCAATAAATGAAATTATAGGAATATTGAATTTTTCAGCATGTTTCATTAACCTTAAGGCCTTTCTATAACCTTCTGGGTTTGCCATTCCAAAATTTCTATATTGTCTTGTTTTAGTATTATTTCCCTTTTGAGTACCAATAATCATAAAAGTTTGATTATCAATTTTACCAAATCCACCAATCATAGCCTTATCGTCTGAAACATTCCTATCTCCATGAAGTTCAAGAAATGAATCTCCTGATATATTTTTTATATAATCCAGTGTATAAGGTCTATTTGGGTGTCTTGATAACTGAACTCTTTGCCAGGGTGTTAAATTACTATATATTTTTTTTTTAGTCTCATTAAGTTTCTTTTTAAGAAGACTCAATGTTTTTGTTGTATCAACATTAGTCTCATCCTCAATTGACTTGCATTTATCAATTTGATCTATAATATCTTTAATGGGTAATTCAAAATCTAAAAACTCCATAATGTCTTCTTTAAATTATGTATGTAAATATATTTATTAATTATAACTTATTTCATAGCTTTTTTTAATAAAAAAAATGCAATTACAGAAAAAACAAAAATTACTCCCCACGCAGCTATTCCAGGAGAAAAGTTTGATTTTACAACCAATACTCCCAATATTTTATCTAAGAAAATAAAGAAAAATCCAAGAGAAACTCCTATAGCTAAATTTAATCCCATACCTCCTCTTTGTTTAAATGAAGAAACTGAAACACCTATTATTGATAGAACAAAGCAAGATAAAGGAAGTGTATAACGTTTATGCCTTACAAGTAAATGTGAATTAATTAGTGTAGATCCACTACTTTTTTCATATCTAATTAATTTATTTAATTGAGAATAATTTAATGTCTCCGCAACATAGTTTACAGGAGCTAGATCATTAATATTAAAATCCAGTATTGTATCCTTATAATTCATTTTTTCTAATATTTCCAAATCATCTTTAAAGGTTCTTATTCTATAGTTCATAAGTCTAAAAATACTATCTTCCTCAATCCATCTTATATTAGTAGATGATATTTTGTGCCTCATCTTAATACCATTAAAATGCTCAAGTGTAAAATTTAATCCTCTTTTTCTTGAAGGGTCATAACTACTAACATATACATACTCATTATTATTTATTTGCTTAAACAATCGATCTGTTTGTCTTTCATCTTTGTTTTTTATATATGTTGAAATAAACTCATTGAATCTAAGATTAGATTTAGGAACTATAAACATCCCAGAAAAAAAAGTAAATAGCATTATTAAAGAAGCTGAAATTAAATAAGGCCTTACAAATCTATTATAAGATAATCCTGATGATAACATAGCTCTAATTTCCGTGTTACTTGCAATTCTTGATGTAAACCATATTACAGCTAAAAAAATAAATACAGGATAAAGTTGATTTGCAAAATACCAAATAAAATCTATATAATAATCAATAATTTTTTCAGTAGGCACTTCATTTTCTCTAAACTTGTCAATTTTCTCTGCTATATCAACCATTATTCCGATAGGAATAAATAAACCAAGCATCACAAAGAAAGTGCTGATGTATTTTTTAATTATATATAAATCTAAGATCTTCATTTATTCAAAAATAAGTAAACAATTATTCAAGACAATAAGTTTGTTAATTAATAATCAATATTTGATGATAAAAAGAAGATATTCAACTTTGATTATGATAAGTTTAACATTACATTTATTCTTATATAGTAATAAATGGATAAAGACCTCAACAATCTAGTTTATCAAGTCAGGAGAGATATTTTAAGAATGGTTCATCAAGCTAAATCTGGTCATCCTGGGGGATCGTTAGGTTGTACCGAATTCTTTGTTGTTATGTTTAATAAAATTTTGAATTTTAATCTTCCTTTCTCAAAAGATGGAATTAATGAAGATGTTTTTTTATTATCAAATGGTCATATATCACCTGTATATTATAGTATTCTTTCAAGAATAGGGTTTTTTGAATTAAATGAATTAAAAACATTTCGTAAAATAAATTCTAGACTTCAAGGACATCCTACTAACCATGACAACCTTCCTGGAATTAGAATTTCATCTGGATCTCTTGGTCAAGGACTATCTGTTAGCATTGGAGCAGCCTTATCAAAGAAATTAAATAACGATAAGTCCTTAGTTTATGTATTAACTGGTGATGGAGAACTTCAAGAAGGTCAAAACTGGGAAGCATTTATGTTTGCTTCTGCTAATAAAATAGATAATTTAATTGCAGTTATCGATTTAAACGGTCAGCAAATTGATGGATCAACTTCTGATGTTTTAGATATAGGAAACTTAAATGATAAACTTTGCTCGTTTGGATGGGAAGTTATTGAGATTGAAGAAGGTAATAACATGGAAGAAATATTTAAAACATTAACAAAAGCAAAAGAATCAACAAGAAAAAGAAAACCTGTAGCAGTATTAATGAAAACGATAATGGGAAATGGTGTTGATTTCATGATGCATACACATGAGTGGCATGGTATAGCACCAAATGATGAACAACTAGAAATTGCTCTTTCACAAAACGCTGAAACAATAGGTGATTATTAATTATGAGAGCATTTACTAACACGGGAAATAAAGATACAAGATCTGGGTTTGGTGAAGGTCTAACTGAATTAGGAAGAAACAATAAGAAAATAGTTGCTCTATGTGCTGATTTAACAGGTTCCTTAAAGATGAATGATTTTGCAAAAGAAAATCCTGATAGATTTATTCAAGTAGGAGTTGCTGAAGCAAATATGATTGGTATTGCTGCTGGATTAACAATTGGGGGTAAAATTCCGTTCACTGGTACCTTTGCAAATTTTTCTACTGGAAGAGTTTATGATCAAATAAGACAATCAGTAGCTTACTCATCTAAAAATGTTAAAATTTGTGCATCACATGCAGGAATCACATTAGGTGAAGACGGTGCAACTCATCAAATACTTGAAGATATTGGATTAATGAAGATGTTACCTTGCATGACGGTCATAAATACATGCGATTTTAATCAAACTAAATTAGCTACAATTGCTATCGCTGAACATGACGGTCCTGTATATCTTAGATTTGGGAGACCAAAAGTTCCAAACTTTACTCCTGAAAATTTTGATTTTAAAATTGGCAAAGGAATTTTATTACAAGAGGGGAATGATGTAACAATAATAGCTACTGGACATTTAGTTTGGGAATCATTGGAGGCATCAATAAAACTTCAAGAATTAGGAATAGAATCAGAAATAATAAACATTCATACGATTAAACCTTTGGATGAAGAAATTATAATTAAATCTGCTAAAAAAACGGGTGCTGTAGTATCTGCTGAAGAACATAACTTTCTTGGCGGATTAGGTGAGAGTATCTCTAGGACATTATCTCTTAACTACCCTGTCCCTCAAGAATTTATTGCTACAAATGATACTTTCGGTGAGTCAGGAACACCATCAGAATTAATGAAAAAATATCGTTTGGATAGTAATTCTATAGTAGAAGCTGTTAAAAAAGTAATATCAAGAAAAACATGAAAAATCATACTCTAATTTTATTTTTATTGTTAAATACAACATTATATTCTCAAGGTAATCTTGGAATAAGTTTTGGTCTAAGTGATGATTCCTTTGGATCTATTGAAAACATTAGTAGCACTATTGATAACTATGATCTTGATTTAAAAAAAGCTACAGGTTTTCAATTTGGTGTTTATACAGAAATTGACCTTATTACTTTTTATATTAGGCCTGAATTAAATTTTATTTTCTCTAAAGCAAATCAAGGCTCAACTTTATTATCTGGTGATATATTAAAGCATAATCTTAAATCCTCAGAAATTCAAGTTCCAATAATTTTTGGTTATAATATTCTTGGACCTCTTAGCATATTTGGAGGTCCCTCATTTAAATATAACCTTAAAACAGATAGTGATATTATTGATTTAGAGGATATAAAAGATAAATACATATTATCTCTTTTATTAGGAACTAGAATAAAAATGCGTTCTCTTGGAATTGATTTAAGATATGAAAGAGGATTAAATAATGGTGAACTAAAAATCATTAACTATACTGAACTAAATATTCCTAATGGAAATATAGACTCAACCACTAATAGGTTTTCTATTTTGTTATCATATGATTTACCTTACGATATATTTAGTAAAAAAAACAAATAATAATTAATTATTTGGATCTAAATAGTCTGGAATACCATCATTATCAGTATCATCTATAATTTGATCATTATTCTTATCTAGTTCATTTATTGTTAAGGTTCCATCACCATCATCGTCTGAATCATACATATTCCATAGATTATCATTATCTGTATCATCATTAAAAGGACTGCCATCACCATCAACATCTTCATTGATTGACAATATCCCATCATAATCATGATCAGTAGGATTTGAAGTCATTAGCGATACTGTAAAAATAAGAGGGGAATATTCAGGAATATCTGCCGTTGAATTTTCAAAATAAGCAATTCCTGAAGGGAGAAAAAACAATCCAACTCCAAATGATGAGTATTCAATTGTTCCATTAGAGTTTTGTTTAAATTCACCTGATTTTAATTCACTGACACCTTGTTGAAATCCCTGTAATGAACTTGCTAAATCTAACCAAATAGGATATTTCCTTTCATCAAAAACGTGATTATCTGTTAACATTCCTTTATATGTCACATATACAGAATCAACAATTGATGGATTTGAAACTATCCCCTCACGTGCAATAATATAGTATAATTTATGAGGTGTTTCTATACCTTCAGAATTAGAAACATTTATAGTTTTAATTTCAACTTGATCATATAAAGGTGTTTTGTTAGCTGTTACATCGGTAATAGTATCAACCCTAACTTTTATATTAACTTCAAAACTATTTGAATTTTCAAAATCTTCATAATTATAAAAATGAGATTTAAGATATTCCTCAATTGTTTGCTCATCGTTAACTACTTGTTCAGAATAATCCCTTATTACAATTGTATTATCATCATCCTTATTACATGAAAGTAATAGAATAAATATAAAGGAAACATAAATGTAAAGTTTGTTCATAGATTGAACACGAAGATACAACATTAGTTTATTTTTTTTAAAAGAGTTAGCTATATTTGAATTTATAATGCAAGAAAATAAGATTTTAAATAAAGATGAAATTGGAGATAAAATTAAAAGAATCTCATATGAAATATATGAGGAAAATTTTAATGAAAAATCAATAGTAATTTGCGGTATTGAAAATAATGGTGCAATAATTGCTAAAAAAGTAATTCAAGAATTAGAGTCTATCTCTAAGATTAATGTCGAATTTTTAAGCATTGAATTAGACAAAAAAAACCCGCTAAAGACTGTTAAAATAAAGGATTCTAACATTATTATGAAAGATAAATCTGTTATTTTAATAGATGATGTATCTAATACAGGAAGTACTTTAATTTATGTATTAAGTAGATTACTTCAGTTACAACCAAAAAAAATAAATACAGCAGTTTTGGTTAATAGAGACCACACACTATTTCCAATAAAGATTAACTATATTGGATTATCATTATCAACATCGTTAAATAATCACATAGAAGTTAAATTTAAAGAAAATGATATAGGCGTTTTTCTAACCTAATAGTTTTTTTAATTCTTCCACAACATCATCTAATTCTAAATTATTAGTGTTTAATATTTTTTTTGATCTTAAATAATATTGATTTCTCTCAAACAGATGTTTCGAAATAAATTCTTTTAACTCATTTCTGTTTTTTAAATGTGAAATTAGGGGTCTAGAAGATAACTTTTTAAAAAGTCGTTCAGCCAAGAAATCTACAGATCTTTTTAGATATATCGATTCAGAATTTTTAGTATTCAATATTAAATCCATATTATTATTATAACATGGTGTTCCTCCACCTAGTGAAATAATTTTATTCTCATCTTTATCTATCAACTCTTTAAGATATTTTTTTTCAATTTCTCTAAAATAGAGTTCTTTTTTTTGAGCAAATATCTGATTTATAGATAGTTTCTCATTCATTTCAATAAAATAATCAAGATCATAAAAAGTATATAAAATTCTTTTAGATAGTTTTTTACCAATCACACTTTTACCAGAGCCCATATATCCAATAAGAAAAATTGTTTTTTTCATTAATACTCTTTTTATGACAAATTTATAATAAAAAACATGATTGTTAAATCAATATTTCACAGTATATTTGACCTTCTTTTTAGACCTGGTAGCTCAGTTGGTAGAGCATCTCCCTTTTAAGGAGAGGGTCCTGGGTTCGAGACCCAGCCAGGTCACAACAATTTCAAAAGAAATTTCTTTTCAAGCCTACGTGGTGAAATTGGTAGACACGCTACCTTGAGGGGGTAGTGTTCTTTGAACGTGCTGGTTCGAATCCAGTCGTAGGCACTCTTAATATTACTTATCTTTCTTTTTAAACCTTCCAAAAAGCCCTCTAACTTTAGACATAAAGCCTTCTGGTTTAACTTTTGCTTCTATTGGTTCTTCTTCTTTAACCTCTTCAGCTAATGGCTCTTCTTCTTTAAGCTCCTCAACTACTGGTTCTTCTTCTTTAACCTCCTCAACTACTGGTTCTTCTTCTTTAATCTCCTCAACTACTGGTTCTTCTTCTTTAACCTCCTCAACTACTGGTTCTTCTTCTTTAATCTCCTCAACTACTGGTTCTT
>Ga0208750_1000007_pt1 | contig 58020 bp, 54 predicted proteins | sample Knorr_S15_td_O2m_FD_185602 | JGI IMG/M metagenome (GOLD analysis project Ga0208750, IMG submission 185602) | Marine microbial communities from Southern Atlantic Ocean transect - Knorr_S15_td_O2min_ad_340m_LV (SPAdes) (version 2) | ecosystem: Environmental > Aquatic > Marine > Oceanic | place...
TGTTAACAGGGACTCTAATTTTATTTGTTGGATAAAAGACAGTCTCAAGAGCATTTATAGGATAATTTGAAACATCTCCTCCTGATTGACTAATTAAATTTCTATATTTTGTTCTTGGGTGGTCACTAGATACCCAATCCATAAAATCATTTATATTCCACCTTACAGAATCAAGTAGATTCTCATATCTAATATAATCTCTTACTCCATAGGCGTAATTATTATGTTCCATTTGAGAAGGTATAGGGCTTGACATATAAGCCCTTCTTTTCATTTGATCAATATACCAATCCGTTGCTAATAGACTTGTATTAATTGTCCTAACATCAGTCCTAAATTCCTCAATTTCCTGGGCATACCAGAGGGCAAATGTATCATTGTCTCCAATAGTAAATATGATTGCATCTTTATCTTCTTGAATTGATTGAAGATAGGATCTAGCAATTGATTGAGCAGTGTACCTATTTGACCTATCATGATCATCCCAATTTTCAAATGCCATAAGACCTGGAATTGAAATCAAACATAAAAAGAATAGCCCAAAGTTTAGATATTTATTTTTTAGTTCACTAAATAATTTTAAAATTGAAGACATTCCAAATCCAATCCAGATTGAGAACACATAAAATGATCCCACCAAAGCATAATCTCTTTCTCTTGGTTCAAAAGGTCTTTCATTTAAATAAAATTTTAGAGCTAAACCTGTGAATAAAAACAATAATAATAAAGTCCAAAAAGTTTTAAGGTCTCTATTATAAGAATAGAGTAGGCCAATTATCCCAAGAATAAATGGTAGAAAGAAATAGCTGTTTCTTGCCTTATTATTTTTTTGGTCATCGTCTAGATTACTTTGATTTCCTAGCCTTATCTCATCTATAAAATTTACTCCGCTTAACCAATTCCCATAAATAGTTGAATAGTCTCCTTGAATATCATTTTGCTTTCCAACAAAATTCCACATAAAGTACCTCCAGTACATATAATTTACCTGATATGTGAAAAGGAAATTTATATTATCAAATAAACTTGGCTTTGATATATCAAGATATGGGCCTAGTGTTCTGAAGAAATCATTATAGTCTTCTCCTGTTAATTCGCCTTCTTGTTCCCTTATTCTAAAACTATTGACTCTTTCAATTATAGTTTCTTGATTTCTATATTCATCTAATATCTCAAAATCAAGGGGGCTAGTAAAATCCATATAATTTGCAGCATGTTCTGAGCTCCAAAGCCTAGGAATTAGCCCTCTATGATTAGCGTTAGAATTAACTTCAGAATCTTCCCAGTTGTTGACTATAATATATTTGTTAGTATTATAGTCTTTTTCATACTTTGGTTTTCCATCAACATAAGGTTGGGATTCATCTTGGGGTGCATAAATATCAGAAAACATTGGTCCGTAAAATAGATATGTTTTTGGATACTGCTCCAGTTTATAATATGCAAGTAATGTTCTTGCATCAGAAGGAGCATTTTCATTGATTACTGTATTTGCATTAGATCTAATTGGAATCATCATCCAAGAAGAAAATCCTACAAAAATAAATAGTGTACATAATATTAATGTATTAAGATTCACATTCCCCTTCTTTATAGAATAATTTATAGACTTGTAAAAAAATAGAACAACTAAAATTCCAGCAATTATTGTTCCTGAGTTGAATGGCAAACCAATTGAATTAACAAAAAAGACTTCCAGTTGACCAAAAATTCCTAATGCAGAAGGAAGTAGCAATTTAAATATGAATAGTAGAATTGAAACTGAAACTATATTGGCTAGTAAAAAATTCTTTATAGTTATTTTCTTATACGTTTTGAAAAAATAAATCATTCCAATAGTGGGAATAGTTAGAATTGCCATAAAGTGTACACCAAATGATAATCCTATCATAAACGATATTAAAAGTAACCACTTATCTCCTCTTTCAGTATCAAAATCTTTTTCCCATCTAAGACCCAACCAAAATGTTGCTGCCAGAAAGAACATTGCTAAAGCATATACCTCTGATTCAACAGCATTATACCAAAAACTATCAGAAAATGTATAGGCTAAAGACCCTATAATTGCACTTAAAAAAATATTTATTGAACTTTTCCTCTCATTTATATCATAAATTTTTCTCAATAATAGAGTAATGGACCAAAAAAGGAAAAGTATCACAAATGCACTAGATACTACAGAAAGAAAATTCACTGCTAATGCAATCTTTTCAGGACTTGAAGCAAATAATGAAAAAACAGCACCCATCATCTGATAAAGTGGGGCACCAGGGGGATGTCCAATTTGAAGTTTTGCAGATGTTGCAATATATTCTCCAGAATCCCAGTAACTAGCAGTTGGCTCAACCGTAAGAGAATAAGTTAATAAAGCAATACAAAATATCCCCCAACCAATTATATTATTTATTCTTTTAAAAAGACTTTCAGTCATAAATGATGCTTAGAAATAATATTTGATCCGAATTTAAATAAAAAACTATTCAATTAGATAGTCTAATTCTAAAGATTTAAACTCTTTATTAAATGCGGGAATTCTTTTAGAAATTATTTCTTCAAATTCATTTAATTGAACATTTAATTTTTGACTTAAGTCATCTTTAACAAGAACACTCTGATCAGTTGGTCTAAAATCAGTACTTGATACTAGCGCATTTAAGTGACCAAGCTTGTTATTAAGTTTAATTCCAAAGTTAAGAGGGTCTTGATTACTCTTGCTTTTTGTTTGATGTATTTCGTTCTCTATTTTATTAAACGCTTTAACAATACTTTTTGCCTCATCAATTAATCCTCCTGCAGATTCTACTTCTTTATAATCCTCTTGAAATATTTTAAGCTTTTTAGATATAGATCTCATTTTTTTTATCGATTTATGAGCACTATCTATTAAACTATTTATTTCATTTATAAACTCAAACTGTAGCTGCATATCCTCTATTGAAGCTTCAGAGATTGGACTCTGAAGTATATTAAAAGATTTTGAAATCTCTACATCATTATGTTTCAGTTTTACAATATATTCTCCAGGTATTGCCTTTGTTCCTGAAAAATTCACTGCCCAAAGAATCATTCCATCTAGAACTTCAGCTCCTTCATGTCTCATATTCCAAACAAAATTGTTACCACCTTTTTTTACTTTCAGTTTATTATCTTTATTCTTTGTTCCATAACTTTTAATTTCTTTACCATCTTTTGAATGAAAGCTTAGTATAATCTCATCATTTTCTTTATCATATTCTGGAATATAGTAATGTATAATAGCTCCATTTGGTAAATTAGTTCCTGCAGTTAATGATTTATTACCACCAGCACCACGAACTCTATATGCGTCTTTTGGTTTATATAATTTTAGTTCAGAATCATTTTTATCAAGTTGATGAATTACTGTAAGATCATCAATCATCCAAAGACTTCTTCCTTGGGTTGCAACAATTAGACTATTATCTTTAATAGTTAGATCAGTAATTGGAACAATAGGAAGATTTTTTTGAAACTTTTCCCAACTTTTCCCATCGTTAAAAGATATATACATCCCAGTTTCTGTTCCAGAATAAAGCAAACCTTTCTTTGATTTATCAGATCGAAGCACTCTGGTAAAATGCTCTGATTCTATTCCATTTGTAATAAGTTTCCAACCTTTCCCATAATTGTCTGTTCTATACAGATAAGGTGTAAAGTCTCCAAGCTTATATCTTGTTCCTGCAACATATGCAGTTCCTTCATCAAATGGAGATGCATCTATACTATTAATCATCATCCACTCAGGCATTCCTTTTGGCGTTATATTCTCCCAACTTTTTCCTCCGTCTTTAGTTATATGAATTAATCCATCATCACTTCCAACCCACATTAGTCCTTCTTTTAAAGGTGACTCATCAACTGCAAATATTGTTGCATAATATTCTACACCAGTATTATCTTTTGTGATTGGCCCTCCAGATGATTTTAATTTTGAAGGGTCATTTCTAGTTAAGTCAGGGCTGATTAGATCCCAACTTTGTCCTTCATTTTCTGTTACATGTACATGGTTTGAAAATGTATACAATTTTTTAGGATTATGCTTACTAAAAACTATAGGGAAGTTCCACTGAAATCTATATTTCATTTCTTCAACACCATCTCCTAAAGTATTTTCAGGCCAAACATTTATGGGTCTAGAAGATTTTGTATCATGGTTGAATCTGTTTAGGAAACCTAGATAATTACCACCATAAACAATTTCATTATTTGTTGGATCAACAGCAATATGAGCAGACTCAGAACCTGCTGTAGGTTCCCACTCCCTTTCAGTTATATATCTTCCGAAACTTCTATGGGCTACCCTTTGTGTTGAATTATCTTGCTGGGCAACATATATTCTATAAGGAAAAGCATTGTCAGTTGTAACTCTGTAGTATTGAGCAGTAGGTTGATTATAATATGTGCTCCATGATTTACCTCCATCATATGTAACTTGGGCACCACCATCATCTGCAATAATCATTCTTTGATTATCTTCTGGGGCAATCCATAAATCATGATGATCACCATGAGGTGCATTATTTGCTTTAAATGTTTTACCTCCATCTGTTGAATGATGATACCTAACATTCATAACATACACACCATCAATATCCTCAGTATCAGCATAAATTTTTGAATAGTACCATGCTCTTTGCCTTAAAGATCTACTATCATTAAGATAGCTCCAAGTCTCACCAGCATCGTCAGATCTATAAACTCCACCCTTATCTTGATTTTCTATTATAGCCCAAACTCTATCTGAATTAACCGGTGAAACAGTAACACCAATAATCCCTATTATTCCTTTTGGAAACCCTTTATTATTATTTACTTTTTTCCATGTTTTTCCACTATCATTACTTTTCCATAATGCAGAACCATCACCTCCACTACTGAGACTATAAGGAGTTCTTTGCATTCTCCATGTAGAAGCATATAAGTTTCTAGAATTATTAGGATCCATTACTAGTTCAACTGCTCCAGAATTTTCATTAGAAAAAAGTATTTTTTCCCAGTTTTCACCTCCATCAATACTTTTATAAACACCTCTATCACTAGTAGGTTTATAAATATTTCCAAGGACTGCAGCATATACTATGTCTGGGGTTTTCGGATCAATTACAATTCGTGGAATATGTCTAGAATTAGGTAACCCTGAAGATTTCCAAGTCTTACCTGCATCTACACTTTTCCAAACACCATATCCTGAAGACACATTTCCTCTAACGGTTACTTCACCACCTCCTACAAAAATTATATTTGGATCACTTTTTGCAATAGCTATAGATCCAATACTTCCTCCAAAAAAACCATCAGAAATATTTTCCCAAGTTTCTCCACCATTTGTTGTTTTCCATACACCTCCACCTGTTGCACCAAAATAGAATAAATCTGGATTTTCAGAAACACCTACAACTGCACCTGATCTACCACCTCTAAAGGGCCCGATTTCTCTATACTCAACTGATTCATGAAGACTTGAGCTATATGTTTGAAGATTATTTTTCTTTGATTTTTTCTGTGAATACACAGAGGTATTGATTAAGAATAAACCAATAAATAAATATCCAAATAACTTAATGTAATTTTTGTGTCTCATATTTTTTTAATTTAGCTTTAAAAAGTAAAAAAAATAAAGCTAATTACCAATATTTATGGATACATATGCTAACATGCTTTTGATAGCAATACCAATTTTTTTTGTTTCGGTTTTACTTGAAGCTCTTTATGGAAATTGGATTAAGGATCAGAAACACAATTTTATGGATACTATTTCAAGTTTATCATCTGGTATAACTAATTTACTATATGATTTATTGGGACTTGGAATTATTATTGTTTCGTATTCCTTTCTATATGAATACCTAATGATTTTTAGTATTCAAGAAAGCATCTTACTTTATCTTGTTGCTTTTATCTGTATAGATTTTGCGAGTTATTGCCACCACTATTTAAAGCACTCAGTAAATATATTTTGGAATCAACATGTTATCCATCATAGTAGTGAAGAATTCAATCTTGCTTGTGCTTTAAGACAAAGTATTACAAATAATTTCGGTGTAGGAATACTATTTTTATTGCCTGCAGCTTTATGTGGTGTGCCTCCTAAAGTGATTTCGATTATAGCACCTTTACATTTATTTGGTCAATTTTGGTACCATACAAGGCATATTGGAAAATTAGGTTTTTTAGAATATATAATTGTAACACCATCGCAACATAGAGTTCATCATGCAATAAATCCTGAATATATAGATAAAAATTTGGGAGCAATCTTCTGTGTTTGGGATAGGGCTTTTGGAACTTTTCAAGAAGAATTAGATGAAGTTCCTTGTGTATTTGGAACTTTAAAACCTGTTAGAACATGGAATCCTGTTTTAATTAATTTTATTCACTTATGGGGGTTAATCCAAGATGCTTGGAATACAAGAAAATGGAATGACAAATTAAAGCTTTGGTTTATGCCAACAGGTTGGAGACCAGGTGATGTTTCTTTAAAATTTCCCAGGCAAACTGTTACTGATGTTTATAATCAAAAGAAGTATTCACCAGAATATGATTGGAGGCATAAACTCATGGCAGTCTTTCAATTAATTTGGATCGATATAATTGTATTCATGTTCTTATATAATTTCGGGGATCTAAGTTTATTTAGCCAAATATCATATATGACATTGATTTTCGTTACAATTTTTGGTTTTACTTCATTGATGGATGGACATAATTGGGCTCTTATTTTTGAGATTTCTAGATCAATAATTGGTTTAATCATAATTATATATTTTTCACAAAATCTCATGCTTGAGAATAGCCTTTATTTTACTCTAGGGTTTGGATTCTATTTCTTAGCAACCTTTATAATAACTATACTTATTGGACCAAGTTTAACAAAAAGAGTATTACTCCATTAATAAGTCTTTTTCCTATAAATAAAGAGGAACACTTTATTTGAATAATGGAAACTTTAACATAAATTTGTGCACTAATTGGCCTATGGTGTAACTGGCAACACGTCTGGTTTTGGTCCAGAAGAGTCTAGGTTCGAGCCCTAGTAGGCCAACAATTTCGTAAAATGGATTATTATTAATACATTTGCGATGCATTTTGAGAATTTCAGAGGCGACTTTATGTCCCTCTTTTTTTTTAAATAAAGTTTTATGGAAAATATAGCACTAATCGACTCGTTTTCGGAATTTAAAGACGAGAAATTTATTGATAGAGTAACTTTGATGGTTATTCTTGAAGAAGTATTTAGAAATACTTTAACAAAGAAATTTGGCACGGATGAAAATTTTGATATTATCATCAACCCAGATAAAGGAGATCTTGAGATCTGGAGGAATAGGATTGTTGTTGAAGATGGAAAGGTGGAAGATCCTAATGCAGAAATTGAGCTTAAAGATGCAGTAAAAATTGAACCTGATTTTGAAGTTGGTGAAGAAGTTTCAGAGGAATTTAAGCTTATAGATCTTGGTAGAAGATCAATACAAAGTTTAAGACAAAATCTTGTTGCAAAAGTCTTTGAACATGATAGTAATAATACTTACAATCAATTTAAAGATAGGGTTGGGGAAATTTTTACAGCAGAGGTACACCATGTTAGGAGTCGAGAAGTAATTCTTCTTGATGATGATGGAAATGAATTAATCCTCCCTAAGGATAGACAAATACCTAAAGATTTTTTTAGAAAAGGTGACAATGTTAGAGGTGTTATTGAAAGTGTAGAGTTAAAGGGGAATAAACCAAGAATTGTTTTTTCAAGAACGTCACCGTTATTTCTTGAAAAATTATTTGAGCAAGAAATCCCTGAAGTTTTTGATGGTTTAATTTCAATTAAAAAAGCTGTAAGAATTCCAGGAGAAAAAGCTAAAGTCGCTGTAGATTCTTATGATGATAGGATAGATCCTGTTGGAGCTTGTGTTGGAATGAAGGGATCAAGAATTCATGGAATTGTGAGAGAGCTTGGAAATGAAAATATTGATGTTATCAATTACACAAATAATACTCAGTTGTTTATAACTAGAGCTCTTAGTCCAGCAAAAATTAATACACTAAAAATAGACGAAGAGGAAAAAAGAGTTCAGGTTTTTCTTGATCCAGAGGAGGTCTCTAGAGCAATAGGTAAAGGAGGGTTCAATATTAGACTTGCTGGAAAATTAACAGGATATGAAATTGATGTCTATAGAGAAGGAGCTGAAGAGGATGTTGAATTAAGGGAATTTAGTGATGAAATTGATGATTGGGTTATTGAAGAATTTAGAAAAGTAGGGCTTGATACTGCTAAGAGTATTCTTGAATTGAAGGCAGAAGATTTAATAAAAAGAACTGATCTAGAAGAAGAGACAGTAATGAATGTACTTAAAATTTTAAAAGAAGAATTCGAAGATTAGATAATAAATTATATATATGTCTGGATCAATAAGGTTAAATAAAGTATTAAAAGAATTAAATATTTCTTTAGATAGAGCGGTTGAATTTCTTATTTCAAAGAAAATAAAAATTGATGCTAGACCAACTACAAAAATTGATCAAAAAATTTATGATTTATTGTCAAATGAGTTTGAAGAATATAAATCAGAAAAGAATGTTCTTGACAAAATAAATATTCAAAAAAGAAAAGAAATTGAGGCTAAAGAATTGCTTAATCAAGAGATTGAAGTAGTAAAAGATACTGAAGTAAAAAAGGATAAAGCTGAACCATTAAGCGAGATAAAAAAGGAAAAGCCTGATAAGCCAGATCAAAATAGAAAGGATTCTAAAAATCCCAAAATAGATAAAGAAAATAACCACTCAAATAAGATAGAGACTAATTTTAAAAAACTCTCTGGTCTTAAGAAAACCGGTGAGACTTTAGACTTGAAATCTATTAAAAAAGACAATAAAGAAAAGAGTTCAGATGATGCAAAGAAAAGAAGAAGAAAAAGAATAAGTAAGGGTGGTTTGAAGGATAAGAAAGAAGGTATTGACAAGGCAAAATCAGATTTTAAAAAAAATAAAAATAGTTCATTAAAAGTTGAGCCTAGTGATGAGGAAATCCAAAAACAAGTTCGAGAAACCTTAGAGAAGCTTCAAGGTAAATCTAGTAAGTCTAAAGGAGCTAAACATAGAAAAGACAAAAGAGACCAAAGGAAGCAGAAAACTGAAGAAGAGATTGAACAACAAGAAAAAGAAAGTAAAAAAATACAAATTACAGAGTTTATTACAGTAGGAGAAATAGCTTCCTTAATGGACATTACTTCTAATGATATAATCTCTGCTTGCATGAGCCTTGGTATAATGGTTACTATGAATCAAAGGCTTGATGCAGAGACTTTAACTATTGTGGCAGATGAGTTTGGTTATGAGCTGGAGTTTGTAAAATCAGATCTTGAAGAAAAGATTGAAGAAGAAGAAAAAGAAGATGAAGGATTACTAGAAAAAAGACCTCCAATAATTACAGTAATGGGTCATGTTGATCATGGAAAAACTTCTTTACTAGATTTTATAAGAAAATCAGATATTGCAAAAGATGAATCAGGTGGAATAACTCAGCATATTGGGGCATATTCAGTTGAGGTAAGTGACTCTCGAAAAATAACATTTCTAGATACTCCTGGTCATGAAGCTTTTACTGCAATGAGAGCGAGAGGAGCTCAAATAACAGATATTGTTATTGTAATTATTGCTGCTGATGATGATATTATGCCACAGACAAAGGAAGCTATAAGTCATGCTCAAGCTGCTAATGTTCCTATAATAATTGCTATTAATAAGATTGATAAAGAGAATGCAAATTCTGATAAAATTAAAGAGTCCTTGGCTTCAATGAATCTTCTTGTTGAGGATTGGGGAGGTAAAATTCAATCGCAAGATATTTCAGCGCTATCAGGAAAAGGTGTTGACCTTCTTTTAGAAAAGGTTCTTTTAGAATCTGATGTTATGGATTTAAAAGCTAATTCTTCTAAAAGAGCAACAGGGACAGTTCTTGAAGCATATCTTGATAAAGGTAGGGGATATGTATCAACAATTTTAGTTCAAAATGGAAGACTATCTGTTGGAGATTATATTTTGGCAGGAAAAAATAGTGGAAAGGTTAAAGCTATGTTTAATGAATCGGGAGAAACACTAAAGGTTGCATTGCCTTCAATTCCTGTATCTGTCCTTGGGTTAGACGGTGCTCCTCAAGCAGGAGATCCTTTTAAGGTTATAGAAGATGAAAAAGAAGCTAAACAAATTGCAGCAAAAAGAACACAGCTTGTTAGAGAGCAAACTGTTAGAACTCAAAAACACATTACTTTAGATGAGATTGGTAGAAGAATAGCAATTGGAGATTTTAAAGAAATGAATGTTATTATTAAAGGTGATGTAGATGGATCTGTAGAAGCTTTAACTGATTCTTTTCAAAATCTCTCAACTGAAGAGATTCAAGTTAATATTATTTTCAAAGGTGTTGGAGCAATAACTGATTCTGATGTTCTTTTAGCTTCAGCTTCAGAGGCAATTATTATTGGTTTTAATGTTCGCCCAACAGATAGTGCAAGAAAAATTTCTGAAAAGGAACAAGTAGAGATTAGATCGTATTCAATAATTTATGATGCAATAAATGACCTTAAAGATTCAATGGAAGGATTATTATCTCCTGACATGAAGGAGGAAATAATTGGATCAGCTGAAGTAAGAGATACTTTTAAAATATCTAAATTGGGTACGATAGCTGGTTGTATGGTTACTTCTGGAAAAATTACAAGAAACTCTGGTATCAGGGTTATTAGGGAAGAGAATATAATTTTTGACGGTAAACTTTCTTCTCTTAAAAGGTTTAAAGATGATGCAAAAGAAGTTGTCAAAGGATATGATTGTGGGATTCAAATTATTGATTTTAATGATGTTCAGGTTGGAGACTTAATTGAAAGTTATGAACAAATAGCAGTCAGAAAAAAATTATAATTCATCATTTTTTAATATAAAAGCACCACGAAATTTTCTTTTTATTTTCTCAAGATTTTTTGCAGCATCAATTAAATTCTTAAAGACACCTACTCTAACTTTGTAGTTAGGGGTCTCAAATATTAAGCTAGTTTCTATTTCTTCAAATTCATCAGTAAAAACTTTTAATATTGAATCTGCTTCTTTTAGATCCCCATAAAAAATTTGTATAGTATAAAAACTAGATTCAAAAACTTTTTTATTATAATCTGTTTTTAATTTTAATAATTTATTAATTGAAGAATCTTGATTAATTGAATAATTTAATTCTTGACCTCTCAGAGGGCTATAAATTAAAAAAAACAAAAAACATAGAACCAGATTTTTAACTCTTTTAGACATCATTTAATTTCAAAGTTAGTAAAATGAAATAATTAATTATTTAGAATCATTCTAAAGTGTTTAATTGTTTAATTTAGAGTTTGTAAAGTGGGGTTTATGCTTTAAATTTGTCCCTGATTTATATAATAATCTCAGGGAATTAAAAGAAATGCCTCTAAATTCAAATTGCTTCAAATAATGCTTAATATAAAAAAGTTTTATTTTCTGATTTTATTCATCCCTTTTTTTGGTCTTTCTCAAGACGCTGATATTGATCTAGGTAAGAAACTTTTTAATACTAATTGTGCAGCTTGTCATAAATTAAATAAGAAAGCTGTAGGACCAGCTCTATCTGGTGTTACTGAAAAGTATGATAAAGAATGGCTCTATAATTGGATAAGAAATGGAAGTCAAATGCTTAAGGATGAAGATCCACAAGCAATTGCAATCTGGGAAGAATATAATAAAACTGTAATGACTTATTATCCTCAATTTTCTGACCAAGAAATTGAGAGTCTTCTTGCATATACAAATTATACTCCTCCTACTCCTACTATAACAACAAATTCAGATCAAAGTGTTCAGCAAAATTCATCTAGTATTTCCTCTGATTTAATTTTGGTTGTGACAACTATAGTGTTTTTGATTTTAGTTACTATGCTTTTTCTAGTTCAGAGAACGTTATTAAAAATTGCTAGGACTAGTGGGGTTGACATAGAATCAAAATCAAAAAAATCATTACCTCCATTATGGAAAACTATTGTAAAAAATCAATTTTTAATGTTTGTCTTGGCAATCATATTCTTGTTATCAAGTGCATATGGGGTATTTGGATATTTGATGCAAGTTGGAATAGACCAGGGTTATGAGCCTATTCAACCTATCCAATTTTCTCATAAGATTCATGCGGGGACAAATCAAATAGAATGCAAATATTGTCACTCTTCTGCTAGAGTTTCTAAACATTCTGGAATACCTTCCTTAAATGTTTGTATGAATTGTCATGAATATATTTCAGAATATAATGGGGAAGAAGATCTTGAAAATGGATACACTAAAGATTTTTATACAAATGAGATTAAGAAATTATACTATGCTGTTGGATGGGATGAAGAAAATCAGATTTATACAGGGAACACTAAGCCTGTTAAATGGGTAAGAATTCATAATCTTCCTGACTTTGTTTATTTTAATCATTCTCAACATGCAGAGGTAGCTAAAATTGAATGTCAAACATGTCATGGACCAGTTGAAGAAATGGAAATAATGTATCAATACTCTCCATTAACAATGGGTTGGTGTATTGATTGTCATAGAGAAAGTAACGTAGATAAATCGAATGAATATTATGAAAAAATTCATGAAGAACTTTCAATAAAATATGGTGTTGAAAAACTTACTGTAGCTCAACTAGGAGGAATTGAATGTGCAAAATGCCATTATTAGAAATATAGGATGAAAAAGGTTAAAAAATATTGGAAAGGATTAGAGCAATTAAAAGTTCAAAGTGATATAGTAGATAAGCTTGAGCAAAATGAATTTGTTGAAGAAATTCCAGTAGAAAAATCTGAAGATAAAAATTCTTCAAGGAGAGATTTCTTAAAATATCTTGGATTTAGTACAACGGCTGCAGCAATTGCTGGATGTGAGGGTCCAGTAATTAAGTCAGTTCCATATGTTGTTCAACCAGAACAAATTATTCCAGGAGTTGCAAACTATTATGCTACGGCTATTGCTGATGGTAATGACTTTAGGAGTATACTGGTTAAAACTCGTGAAGGAAGACCTATAAAAATTCAAAACAATAAGGATGCGAAATCATTTAATTGTTCTAATGCAAGAGTTAATGCATCAGTTCTAGATTTATATGACACATATAGACTTCAAGGTCCTAAAGTTGATGGAAACTATGTTTTATGGGATGACTTTAATAATCAAATAAAAGGAAACCTTGAAAACTTAATAAATGATAATAAAAGGATTGTCCTTTTAACTCAAACTCAATGTAGCCCAACTACAAAATTAATCTTAGATAAATTCTTAAGTAAATACAGTAATATTGAACATATTGAATATGACACTATTTCTAGTTCTTCTGCTTTGGATGCATTTGAAAATATTTATGGGATTCGAGCTTTAGCTGATTATGATTTTTCAAAAGCTGAAACAATAGTTTCTGTAGATGCAGATTTTTTATCTGACTGGCAAGGAGGAAGTTATTCATCTGGGTGGTCTAAAACAAGAGTTCCAAATGCAGATAATAATAATTCAATGTCTTATCACATTCAGTTTGAATCAAATATGACACTTAGTGGAGCAAATGCTGATAATAGAGTTCCAGCAAATCCTTCAGAGCTTAAAAAAATATTAGCACATATTTATTCTAGACTCTCAGGACAACCAGTTAATGGTTCTCTTAATCCTAATTTAGATAAATATGTTGATTTATCTGTTAAGAAACTTAAATCATCAGGAACTAAATCTGTTTTAATTTCTGGTATTGATGATGTGAATGTACAAGAAATGGTTCTGATGATAAATGATTTGTTAAATAGTGATGTTATTGATATTAAATCACCAAGATTGATTAGGAGTGGAAAGAATAGTGAGCTATTAAAGATGATGGAGGATTTAAAATCTAGCAAAATATCTGGGATGATTACATCTGGAATTAATCCAGGATATTCTCTCCCAGAGTCTGAAGAATTTTTAAAGATCTTTAAAAATTTAGAGTTTACACTTTCTTTTAGCATGAAAGAGGATGAGACTTCAAGAGTTGCAAAATTTCTTGGAGCTTCTTCTCATTATCTTGAATCTTGGGGCGATTATGAATTTAAAACTGGTCACTATTATTTAGCCCAACCAACCATAAGACCATTGTTCGATACTAAACAATTTCAAGATGTAATTTTGTCTTTAATAGGAGCCGATACAAACTTTTATGATGAGATTAAGTCTAATTGGAAAAATAATATTTTATCATCTGGTAAGACCTGGGGGAAATCACTTCAAGATGGATTCTTCTATGATTATAGTCAAAATGAATTATCCATTCGTAGAAAAAGAATAAATCTAAATTCACCATTTGCAGAAAGTAGTAATGAATTCTCTCTAGTATTATATCCTAAGGTTGGAATGGGGGATGGTCAAAGAGCTTCAAATCCATGGCTTCAAGAATTCCCAGATCCAATAACTAGAGTCACATGGGATAATTATATAACATTGTCAATTTCTGATGCCAAAAAGCTTAAATTAAAAAATTATAATGTTGCAAATGGTGCTTTAAATGGTAGTTATGCAAAAATAACTTCAAATAGAAAAGAAATAATTGCTCCTGTTATTATTCAACCAGGCCAAGCTCCTGGAACGATAGGATTATCATTTGGTTATGGTAAAAAGTATGGAATGAGTGATGAAATGAAGGTTGGAATTAATGCATTTTATCTCTACAATGATTTTAATAAAATACAGAAAGTAAATATTTCAAAAGTTAAAGGCGATCATGAGTTTGCTTGTATTCAGCTTCACAATACAATGATGGGAAGGGATGAGGTTATAAAAGAAACTTCACTTGAAATTTTTAATACGAAAGATAAATCATATTGGAATCCAACCGTTATGGTATCAAAGAACCATATTGAAACAAAAGTAACTTCTCCAGAAGTTGATATTTGGAGAGATTTTGATAGATCAATAGGGCATCATTTTAATTTATCGATTGATTTAAATAGTTGTAATGGTTGTGGAGCATGTGTAATTGCATGTACTGCAGAAAATAATGTTCCTGTTGTTGGAAAAGAAGAAGTTAGAAAATCAAGGGATATGCATTGGATAAGAATTGATAGGTATTATTCATCAGAGGATACAATTCAAGAAGATATAAAGATAGCTGAAGAGGCTAAAGGTTTTAGAAAATATAAATCAACATTAAATGCATTGGAACAAGCTGCTGAAAATCCTCAAGTTGTCTTTCAGCCTATTGCTTGTATGCACTGTAATCATGCTCCATGTGAGACAGTGTGTCCAGTTGCAGCAACTTCTCATGGAAGGCAAGGTCAGAATCAAATGGCGTATAACCGATGCGTTGGAACAAGATATTGTGCAAATAACTGTCCATATAAGGTCAGAAGATTTAATTGGTTTAGTTATGCTGATAATGATGAATTTGATTATAACTTAAATAATCCTCTTGGAAAAATGGTTCTAAATCCTGATGTTACTGTTAGGTCGAGAGGTGTTATGGAGAAATGTACACTTTGTATCCAGAAGACACAAAAAGTAATTCTTGACGCAAAGAGGGATGGAAGAAAAGTAACAGATAAAGATTGGCAAACTGCATGTTCTGATGCATGTTCCGATGGAGCAATGGTCTTTGGAGATGTCAATGATAAGGAAAGTGAAATTTCAAAGGTTAGAGAAGGCGATAGAACCTATAGAGTTCTAGAAAGCCTAGGAACAAAACCTAATGTGATTTATCAAACAAAAATTAGAAATAATATTAATATTTAGTATATGTCATCACACTATGAAGCATCTATAAGAAAACCTTTGGTTGAAGGAGATAAAAGCTATCATGACATAACGGTAGATATTGCTAGACCAATAGAAACTCCTCCTAATAAAGATTGGTGGATTGCCTTTTCAATAGCTTTGATTGCTTTCTTATGGGGAGTTGGATGTGTAATTTATACAATTGGTACTGGAATTGGATCTTGGGGATTAAATAAGACAGTTGGATGGGCCTGGGATATTACCAATTTTGTTTGGTGGGTTGGGATAGCCCATGCAGGAACCCTTATTTCGGCAGTTTTATTATTATTTAGACAGAAATGGAGAATGGGTATTAATAGATCAGCAGAAGCAATGACAATTTTTGCGGTTATACAAGCTGGATTATTTCCTATAATTCATATGGGGAGACCATGGCTTGCATATTGGATGTTTCCTCTGCCAAATCAGTTTGGATCATTATGGGTTAATTTTAATTCACCTTTACTTTGGGATATTTTTGCAATTTCAACCTACCTTACGGTATCACTAGTTTTCTGGTGGACAGGACTTCTTCCAGATTTAGCAATGATTAGAGATAGGGCAGTTAAGCCTTTTCAGAAGAAAATATATAGTCTAATAAGTTTTGGCTGGACAGGGAGAGCAAAAGATTGGCAAAGATTTGAAGAGGTCTCATTAGTTCTTGCTGGGTTGGCTACTCCATTAGTTTTATCAGTTCATTCAATAGTCTCGATGGATTTTGCTACTTCGGTTATTCCAGGGTGGCATACTACCATCTTTCCACCCTATTTTGTTGCAGGAGCAATTTTTTCTGGATTTGCAATGGTTCAAACATTATTAATTATAATGAGAAAAGTATCCAGACTGGAAAGCTATATTACACTTCAACATATTGAATTAATGAATATAATTATCATGATAACAGGTTCTATAGTTGGGTGTGCATATATTACAGAATTATTTATTGCTTGGTATTCAGGAGTTGAATATGAGCAGTTTGCATTTTTAAATAGAGCAACTGGACCATATTGGTGGGCATATTTTTTCATGATGACATGTAATGTAGTCTCCCCTCAAATAATGTGGGTTAAAAAACTTAGAACTAGTATAATTGTTTCATTTATAATTTCAATTGTTGTGAATATAGGCATGTGGTTTGAGAGGTTTGTTATTATTGTAACTTCTTTACACAGGGATTATTTACCTTCATCATGGACGATGTTTTCTCCTACATTTATAGATATTGGAATTTTTATAGGAAGTATTGGGTTCTTCTTATTACTGTTTTTATTGTATGCTAGAAGTTTCCCAGTTATAGCTCAGGCTGAAGTAAAAAGTATATTAAAATCATCAGGTGAAAATTATAAAAAATTAAGAGATAGTCATGAGTAAAAATAATCTACATGTACTTTTTGATGATGATGATATTCTTTTAGATGCTATAAAGAAAATAAAAGAAAAGAAATATCATATTAATGAAGTATACGCTCCATTCCCAGTTCATGGACTTGACAAAGCTCTTGGACTTAAGCCAACAAGGATTTCTATTTTGGCTTTTATTTATGGGTGTATTGGATTTACAGTTGCAGTGTTAATGACAAATTATATGATGATTGCTGATTGGCCTCAAAATATTGGAGGAAAACCAAGTTTTTCATTTATTGAAAACATGCCAGCATTTGTTCCAATACTGTTTGAGATGACTGTTTTCTTTGCGGCACACTTGATGGTTTTAACTTTTTATATGAGATCTAAATTATGGCCATTTAAAAAAGCGGAAAATCCAAATCCATTAACTACTGATAACATGTTCTTAATTGATATGGAGTCAGGAGATAATTTAAATAAAATGAAAGTTTTTTTGAAAAAAACAGGAGCTGTTTCCATAGAAGTAATTGAAAGAGATGATAATGAGAAATAGTATAGTTTTATTAGTTCTAGTGAGCTTAATGTTTACTTCATGTTTTGACCCCTCTGGGCCAAATTTTCAATATTTTCCTGACATGTATGAGTCTTTAGCTGGTGAGGCATATGCAGAATCAGATGCATTTTCAAACGGCATAGAAGCACAACTCCCTGTTGAGGGATCAATTGCAAGAGGATGGGAGCCATATGATTATAATGACACAAATGAGGGTTATGAGCTTGCAAAATCTCAACTGATTTCTCCTCTTAGTCCAAAAGAGATCAATTTATCTAAGGGTAAAAAATTGTATGAAATTTATTGTTCAGTTTGTCATGGAAATAAAGGAGATGGAATTGGAATTCTTGCTGAGAGAGAAAAATTTCTAGGTATTCCGGCATATAATGATCCTTCAAGAAATATAACTCAAGGGAGTATATATCATGTTATAATGTATGGAAGAAATGCTATGGGATCACATGCAGGTCAAATTAATGAAGAAGAACGTTGGCAAGTAACTCAATATGTTTTACAATTAAAAGAAGAGTTAAAATAAATTAATATGAACGAAAAATACACAGTTTCAAAACAAATTAAAATATTAGCTATTAGCTTTATGCTAATTGGCTTAGCTGGAATAGTGTATGGTTTTGTTTCGGCACCTTCTAATATTGAAGAGGCTAAAGAGATTGTAGCAAGTAAAAGTCATGAATCAGGACATGAGGATTCAGAACATGAAGATTCAGAACATGAAGATTCAGAACATGAAGATTCAGAACATTCTAATAAAGAATCTGAAGCTAACCATGAGGTAGACCATGATAAACATTTGTTAAATCAACTTCAAAATAAACCTTGGGCTTCGATATATGTTCCTGCATTATTTTTTATGTTGATCTCCCTTGGGGTGCTAGCTTTCTATGCTATTCAAAGAGCCTCCCAAGCTGGGTGGTCAATAGTTCTATATAGAGTTATGGAAGGGATAACAGGTTATCTTTTACTTGGATGTATTTCAGTATTAATTATTTTATTGATGTCAGGATTACATTTTAATCATTTATTTATTTGGATGGATCCTGATGTTGTTGCGCATGATGAAATTATAAGAAATAAAACAAGCTATCTTAATCTTCCGTTCTTTTTCATTAGAGCTATAATTTATGTTTCAGGTTGGGTTTTATATAGAAACATAAGTAGAAAACTATCTATAGAACAAGATAATTCAACAGATATAAATATTCATAAAAAACTATTTAAATTCTCTGCAGGATTTTTGGCTTTCTTCTTAATATCTGAATCTATGATGTCTTGGGATTGGATTATGTCTATAGATCCTCATTGGTTTAGCACTTTATTTGGCTGGTATGTATTTGCTGGAGCTTGGGTATCTGGGGTAACTACAATAGCGATAATAACAATTTATTTGAAGTCAAAAAATTATCTAAAGTTTGTGAATGACAGTCATATCCATGACCTTGCAAAATTCATGTTTGCTATTAGTATTTTTTGGGCTTATCTATGGTTTTCTCAATTTATGCTTATCTGGTATTCAAACATACCAGAAGAGGTAACCTACTTTATTACTAGAATAGAAGACTATAATTTTATGTTTTTTGGAATGGTTGTCTTAAATCTAATATTCCCTCTAATTGTACTAATGAATAGCGACTTTAAAAAGACCTACTTTATAGTAATATTAACAGGAATTGTAATAATCATTGGTCATTATATAGATGTGTTTAATATGATTATGCCATCTGCTGTTGGAGATCAATGGTCAATTGGTTTTTCTGAAATTGGAGGATTTTTATTCTTTCTAGGATTGTTTATTTTGGTTGTTTTTAGAGAAATTTCAAAAGCGCCACTTCTTGCATCTGGAGATCCATTTGCTGAAGAAAGTAAAGGTTTTAAATATTATTATTACGATTAATTATGACAATAATACTCTCTTTAATTAGCTTAATATTAATTTCTGTAGCTGTTTGGCAGCTTACAAAAATCTTTGAGTTGTCCAAACCTGTTCAATCAGAATCTACTGGAGTAGCAAATGATAATGACAATGATATTAATGGAAAATTAATGTTTTTGTTTTTAATCTTTCTTTATGCTTTAACTATATTTTCTTTTTTTAAATGGGGTGATGTCATTTTGCCTGAATCTGCATCTGTTGAAGGAGAAAAAACAGATACTCTTTTATGGTTTAGCTTCTCAGTAATTTTTGTTGTTCAAACAATTACTCAGGCATTTCTATATTATTTTGCCTTTAAGTATAGAGGAAATAAAAAAAGAAAAGCATTCTTTTTCCCCGACAGTAATCTTCTAGAAGGTGTTTGGACTGTAATTCCAGCTATTGCTCTAGCGGGAATAATTCTTTATGGATTAATGACTTGGACAGAGATTATGACTATAGAAGAAAATGATGAAGCATTAGTTGTTGAAATATATGCTCAGCAGTTTAATTGGAAAGCAAGATATTCTGGTGATGATGGAGTTCTTGGAGATGCTAATGTAAGATTCTTGCGAGAATTTGGAGGAAAAAATTTAGTCGGTATTGACCCAACAGATCCTAATGGGGAAGATGATGTTGTCGTTCAAGAATTACATTTACCAGTTGACAGGCAAGTGGTATTTAGAATAAGATCTCAAGATGTGCTTCATTCGATGTTTATGCCGCATTTTAGAGCTCAGATGAATGCTGTTCCAGGAATGATTAATCAATTTTCATTTACTCCAAATGTGACAACAAGGGAGATGAGATTAAAAAAAGAAGTAGTTGATAAGGTAAAAAAAATCAATAATATTAGATTTAAAAAAAGTCAAGAATTGGCTGCTAAAGGAGAATTCCCTTTAGATCCATATGAATTTGATTTTTTATTATTATGTAACAAAGTATGTGGGGCATCACATTATAATATGCAAATGAAAATTGTAGTTGAAACACAAGAAGAATTTGAAGATTGGTTCGATGAACAGGTAACATTTAAAGAATTTATTAAATAATTAAAGATGTCAAAAATAGAAACAAGTCATGATGATCATCATGATCACCATCATAAAGAAACTTTCATAACCAAATGGATCTTTAGTCTTGATCATAAGATGATATCAAAACAATATCTAATTACTGGATTAATCATGGGAATTGTTGGAATTGCAATGTCTTTATTATTTAGACTTCAACTTGCATGGCCTGAACAGTCTTTTGGAATTTTTGATGTTCTTCTTGGTAAATGGGCAACGGATGGTGTAATGGATCCAAATGTTTATTTGGCTCTAGTAACAATTCATGGAACTATAATGGTCTTTTTTGTTCTAACTGCTGGTTTAAGTGGAACATTTAGTAACATCTTAATTCCTTTACAAATTGGAGCCAGAGATATGGCTTCAGGGTTATTAAACATGTTCTCTTATTGGCTTTTCTTTATTTCAAGTGCTTTAATGATTGCATCCCTCTTTGTTGAAGCAGGTCCTGCAGCAGCAGGTTGGACAATATATCCTCCTTTAAGTGCATTACCTCAGGCTCAACCAGGTTCAGGTGCAGGAATGACTTTATGGCTTCTTTCAATGGCTGTTTTTATTGTATCAGGTCTTCTTGCAGCACTAAATTATATTGTAACAGTTGTAAACTTAAGAACAAAGGGAATGACCTTTACAAGGTTGCCACTAACTATTTGGGCTTTCTTGGTTACTGCTATGATTGTAGTTGTTTCTTTTCCAGTGTTACTATCTGCTGCTTTATTATTAATAATGGATAGAAGCTTTGGAACATCTTTCTTTTTATCAGATATATTTATTCAAGGAGAAGTTCTCCACTATCAAGGTGGTTCCCCAGTATTATTTGAACATCTTTTTTGGTTTTTGGGACATCCTGAAGTTTATATAGTTCTTCTTCCAGCATTAGGTATAGCATCAGAAGTGATAGCTACTAATGCTCGTAAACCAATTTTTGGATATAGAGCAATGGTTTTTTCTATACTAGCAATTGCTTTCTTATCAACAATAGTTTGGGGTCATCATATGTTTGTAACTGGAATGAATCCATTTCTAGGATCAGTATTTACATTTACTACATTATTAATTGCTATCCCTTCAGCAGTAAAAGCATTTAACTATATAACTACTCTTTGGAAAGGAAATATCCAATTTAACCCTGCAATGCTTTTTGCAATTGGATTAGTTTCTACATTTATATCAGGAGGATTAACAGGAATAATTTTAGGAAACAGTGCCTTAGATATAAATTTACATGACACATATTTTGTTGTTGCGCATTTTCATTTAGTTATGGGTATATCAGCTCTTTATGGTTTATTTGCTGGAGTCTATCATTGGTTCCCTAAGATGTTTCGTAGGATGATGAATAAGAATTTGGGATATGTTCATTTTTGGATTACAGCTATAGGAGCATATGGTGTCTTTTTCCCAATGCATTTTATTGGAATGGCTGGACTTCCAAGAAGGTATTATACAAATACAAATTTCCCATATTTTGATGATTTAGCTAATATAAATGTTGTTATTACAATGTTTGCTTTAATAGCAGGTGCTGCTCAATTAATATTCCTATATAACTTTATAAGCAGTATGTTTTATGGAAAAAAGACAGAACAAAATCCTTGGAGATCAAATACTTTAGAATGGACTGCTCCAATAAAACATATTCACGGGAATTGGCCTGGAAAAATACCTCATGTTCATAGATGGCCATATGATTATTCTAAACCAGGATCAAAAGAAGATTTTATCCCCCAAAATATACCTCTTAAAAAAGGAGAAAAAGAGCTCCAGCATTAACTTCATCTTAAATAATTCAGATGTCACAATTAATGTATATTTGATATAATGAATGAAAATACGGATAAAGAGCAGGAGTTTGATAAGGCGCTCAGACCTTTGAGTTTTAATGATTTTATAGGTCAAGATTCTATAGTAAAAAACTTAAAAATTTTTATTGAGGCTTGTAATCAAAGAAAAGATGCCTTAGATCATACTTTATTTCATGGACCTCCAGGTCTTGGTAAAACTACTTTAGCTCATATTCTTGCAAATGAATTAAATGTTGGCCTTAAAGTTACTTCTGGTCCAGTGATAGATAAACCTGGGGATCTAGCAGGACTTTTAACCAATCTTGAAGAACGAGATATATTATTCATAGATGAGATTCATAGACTTAGCCCTATAATTGAGGAATATTTATACTCGGCTATGGAAGATTACAAAATTGATATAATGATTGAAACAGGACCTAATGCTAGATCTGTCCAACTAAATCTTAATCCTTTTACTCTTGTAGGAGCAACTACTAGATCTGGTTTTTTGACAAATCCAATGAGGGAAAGATTTGCAATCTCTAATAGACTTGAACATTATAGTGATGATCTTTTATCTAAGATCGTTGAAAGAAGTTCATCAATTCTTGATCTTAAAATTGATAAAACCTCATGTTTTGAAATTGCAAAAAGAAGTAGAGGTACTCCAAGAATAGCAAATTCATTATTGAGAAGGGTAAGAGATTTTGCTCAAGTTGAAGGAGAAGGGAATATAGATATTCAAATTACAAAGTCTTCACTAAAGGCTTTAAATGTTGATAAAAATGGATTAGACGAAATGGATAATAAAATATTATTAACTATTATAGATAAATATAATGGAGGGCCAGTAGGAATATCTACATTATCCACATCACTCTCAGAAAATGTTGAAACTATAGAGGAAGTATACGAGCCATTTTTGATTCAACAGGGTTTTATAATTAGAACTCCAAGAGGAAGAGAAGTTACTGAAAAAGGCTACAAACATCTTGGTAAAAATAAAAATAATCAGAGCGGTTTATTTAATTAATCATTCTATATTTGATCATAATATAATGACATGGATAAGAGTAGAGAAAGGAGAGAATCTTTAGTTTATCACGCTAAACCAAAACCAGGAAAAATAGAGGTTATACCTACCAAAAAATATAATTCTCAAAGAGATCTTGCTATTGCATATTCACCTGGTGTAGCTATACCATGTCAAGAAATTGAAAGTGACAAGGATAATACATATAAGTATACTAATAAGGGAAATTTAGTTGCTGTAATCACAAATGGAACTGCTGTATTAGGTCTAGGAGACATTGGCCCAGAAGCATCAAAACCTGTAATGGAAGGAAAAGCTTTATTATTTAAAATTTTTGCTGATATAGATGTTTTTGATATAGAAATAAATGAAAAAGATCCAAAAAAATTTGTTGAAATAGTTAAATCATTATCACCAACATTTGGAGGTATTAATTTAGAAGATATAAAAGCTCCAGAAGCATTTCAAATTGAAAAAGATTTAATACAAGGATTAGATATTCCTGTAATGCATGATGATCAGCATGGTACTGCAATGATTTCCTGTGCGGCATTGATTAATGCTATTGATTTGGTAAACAAAAAGATAAAGAGTGTTAAGTTAGTAATGTCTGGAGCTGGTTCATCAGCAATTGCATGTGCAAAGCTATATATATCATTTGGCCTTAATAGAGAAAACATCATAATGGTAGATAGCAAGGGAGTTATAAATAATAAAAGGACTGATTTAAATGATGAGAAGAAGTTTTTTGTTACAAAAAGAAATATAAATACCCTAGAAGAGGCGATGATTGATTCAGATGTTTTTATTGGTTTATCTACAGGAGATATTGTAACAAGTAAAATGCTTAAGACAATGGCTAAAGATCCAATTGTTTTTGCAATGTCTAATCCAAATCCAGAAATAAATTATGACCTAGCAATGTCTACAAGAAAAGATTTAATTATGGCTACAGGAAGATCTGATTTTCCAAATCAAGTCAATAATGTCCTTGGATTTCCTTTTATATTTAGAGGAGCTTTAGATGTAAGAGCAACAAAGATAAATGAAGAAATGAAAAAAGCAGCTGTAATTGCTCTTGCTAATCTTGCAATAAAACCTGTGCCAGAACAAGTTAATATTGCTTATGGAGAAACTAAACGACTAATCTTTGGTAAAGATTATATAATACCCAAACCATTTGATCCAAGGTTGATTACTGAAGTTCCTCCAGCGGTTGCAAAGGCAGCTATGGATTCTGGTGTTGCAAGGGAACCAATAGAAGATTGGGATAGATATATACAAATACTGGATTCTAGAATTGGAAATAATACTAAATTAATTAGACTAATCCACAGAAGAGCTAAATCTAGAATTAAGAAATTGATTTTTTCAGAATCTGATCAATTAGATGTTCTTAAAGCTGCACAAATATGTAAGGAAGATGGAATTGTAGAACCAATATTAATGGGAAGAAAAAAAGTGATAAAAAAATTAATGAAATCTATAGACTTTAATGATAAAGTAAAAATTATAGATCCAAAAGATAAATCTCAAACAAAAACAATATCTAAGTATGCTAGAGTTTTATTTGAAAATTTGAAAAGAAAAGGTAAAACGCAAAAAGATGTCAAGCAAATGCTAAGAGACAGAATCTATTTTGGATCAATGATGGTATTGTCTGGAGATGCTGATAGTATGCTTGCAGGTTATTCAAGAAGTTATCCTTCAGCTTTTATTCCAATTCTTAATACAATAGGAAAATCCAAGGGTATCAAAAGGGTTTCAGCAACAAACTTAATGTTGACAAAACAAGGACCACTATTTTTATCTGATACGTCTCTTAATATTAACCCTAATTCAGAACAACTAGCAAAAATTGCAATAAACACTGCAAAAACTGTTAAAATGTTTGGAATTGAGCCTGTAATTGGAATTTTATCATTTTCTAATTTTGGTTCTTCGAATTCTGAAGAAGCTGAAAAAATTTCTTCTGCAATTAAGTTGCTACATAATAATAATCCAGATATTATTGTTGATGGACCAATACAATCTGATTTTGCATTAAATAAAGAAATGCTAAAAAGTAGATTCCCATTTTCTAATCTGAATGGAAGAAAGGTTAATACATTAATTTTTCCTAATCTTGATTCTGCAAATATTTCATATAAGATAATAAAAGAACTTGATGATGCTATTTCAATTGGTCCAATTTTAATAGGATTGAATAGACCGGTACACATTTTGCAGTTGGGTGCATCTGTTGAAGAGATTGTTAATATGGCAGCAATCTCAGCAATTGATTCTCAAAGAAGAAAAATAAGAAAAAAATGATAACCTATATTAAAGGAAGATTAATAGAAAAATCACCAACTAAAATTGTTGTAGAAGTAAATGGAATAGGATATGATATTAATATCTCTTTAAATACTTTTGAAAAAATTGGAGATGAAGAAAATATAACTATTTATACTCATCTTCAGAGAAAAGAAGATGCTGATATTTTGTTTGGATTTAAGGGAAAAAGTGAAAGAAAGCTTTTTCAGCAATTAATTTCAGTTTCTGGTATAGGGCCGAGTACTGCTAGAACCATTCTTTCATCAATTGCTCCATTTGAAATTCAAGAAGCTATAATCTCAGAGGATTTGAACACAATTAAATCAATAAAAGGGATTGGTCTTAAAACTGCTCAAAGGTTAATAATAGAATTGAAAGATAAAGTAGATATATTAGAAAAAAATGATTTAGATTTAGTTCAAGAAAAATTTAATGTAAAATTGGAAGCATTAAAGGCTCTAGAAGTACTAGGTTTTAGTAGAAGTAAATCTGAAAATGTAGTAAACGAGATATATTTTAATGATCAAAATATAGAGTTACAACAACTAATAAAAAAATCTTTAAATAAACTATAACATGAATCTTCCAGAAGAATTAAAATACACTGAAGAACATGAATGGATAAAAGTTGATGGTAATATTGCCACGATTGGTATTACAGATTTTGCTCAGGGTGAACTAGGCGATATAGTCTATATTGAAATAGATTCCATTGGGAATGAGCTTAATGTTAGTGAGATTTTTGGAACTGTAGAAGCTGTCAAGACAGTTTCAGACTTATTTATGCCTATAAAAGGTACTGTTCTAGAGATGAATTCAAATATAGAATCTACTCCAGAAATTGTTAATGAGGACCCTTATGATAAAGGATGGATAATAAAAATAGAAATCTTTGAAAATCAAGATATTGAAAATCTTTTATCTGCTGATGATTATAGAAAGATGATAGATAATTAAAAAAAAAAAATATAGAATTAATATATATATGAATTAATTATATTTTTTTATAGATTAGCACTTTAAAAATTTAGTAATGCAACCGAAGAAGAACCCTAAAGCTGATTTAAATAAAAACAGAAACCTATATTTTGTAATAGGACTTTCTTTTGTTTTAGGTATTACTTGGGGGGCTATTGAATCAAAAACATATGAAACAAAGTATGACTATGAATCTTTAAACATCAATAATGACGATGATGAAGAAATTCCAATTACTGAGCAAATAAAACAACCACCACCACCACCTCCACCACCTCCAGCTCCTGAAATTATTGAAGTTGTTGAGGATGAAGAAGAGGTAGAAGAAACTATCATTGAATCAACAGAATCTGATGAAGAAATGGTTATTGAGGATATTGAGGTTGAAGATGAATTTGATGATATCGAAGTTCCGTTTGCAGTAATTGAAGATGTACCAATTTATCCTGGATGTGAGAAAGTTCCAAAATCTCAAAGGAGAACTTGTTTCCAAGATAAAATTAATCAACATATTAAAAGAAACTTTAGATATCCTGAAATTGCCCAAGAAATGGGAATTCAGGGTAGAGTTTATGTAAACTTTATTATTGGAAGAGATGGGGTGATTAGTAATATTAGAATGAGAGGACCTGATAAGAACCTGGAAAACGAGGCAGGAAGAATTATAGGTCGATTGCCACAGATGACTCCTGGTAAACAAAGAGGGAGACCAGTAAGAGTTCCATTTAGTATCCCAATAACATTTAGACTTCAATAGATATTATTTTTGCTTGTCCCAAATTAAGTCTTATGCCACAAACTTTTAAAAAAGTATGTATTTATGTTTAATACTATTCTTGAATTAACTAAATATAGACTTTCATTAAGTGTAATATTTTCTTCAATTGCTGGATATTTGATAGCAATGGACTATTTTTTAATTGAGACTTTTCTTCTTCTTTTCTTTGGAGGATTTTTTCTTGTAGGAGCATCAAATGGATTTAATCAAATAATAGAAAAGGAAAGAGATTCTATTATGGATAGAACTAAAAACCGTCCAATTCCACTTGGCAAAATAAGTCCAAGATCAGCTTTTATTATTTGTTTAACTATGATTTTATCTGGTATAGTCTTATTATATTTTATAAATCTTAGAACTGCTTTTTTCGGACTATTATCAGCACTTATCTATCTTTTCATTTATACGCCTTTAAAAACGAGAACACCTTTATGTGTCTTCTTTGGTGCTATTCCAGGGGCTATTCCATTTATGCTTGGATGGGTTGCAGCAACAAATAAATTTGGAATTGAACCAGGAGTACTTTTTATGATTCAATTTTTTTGGCAGTTTCCTCATTTTTGGGCTATAGGATGGCTATCTGATGATGATTATAAAAAAGCAGGATTTAAAATGCTTCCAACAGGGAAAAAAGATAAGTCTACTGCATTTCAAATAGTTTTTTATACTATTTGGACAATCTTAGTATCCCTTATACCTTTATCAGGATTTTCAGGTTTATTGACAATTAGCTATATATCAGGATTATTAATTTTCTTAGCCGGACTATTTATGTTATCTAAATCTATAAACCTAATGTTATATATGAATAATTTAAATGCTTTAAGACTTAAGTATGCAAGTATCTTTTATTTAACTTTTATTCAAATTATATTTGTCCTCGATAAATTTATAATCTAATGTCTCAAGTAGAAATTGAATTAAAAAACAGAAAAGCTAAAAAGATGATGCTTTGGTTTGGAATGATAAGTATAACCATGACCTTTGCAGGACTAACTAGTGCTTTTATAGTTAGTAGTAGTAGACCAGACTGGTTAAATTCCTTTTCAATGCCAACGTGGTTTTTAGTTAGTACTTTCTCAATTGTATTTAGCAGTATTTTTTTTCAGTTAGCTAAAGTTAACTTAGATAAATATTTTAGAGCTGCTCTGCCAGATAATTCTAATAATTACCTTTTCAGAAAAAATGTTAATATATATTTAAGTTTTACAGGACTTATGGCAATTGTATTTGTTATTTCCCAATTCTTAGGTTTTGGAGAAATAATTTCACTTGGGTATTACTTTACCGGCCCAGAAAGTTCAGTAACTACTTCATATATATATATCTTAGTTTTTTTACATTTACTTCATCTATTTGCAGGAATAATTGTTTTATCAGTAGTTATAATAAGATTCAATAATCAAAAATATGAGAGAAATAAATTAGGTTTTGATTTAGCAATAATATTCTGGCATTTTCTTGGTGCATTATGGATATATTTATTCCTTTTTATTAAATACTTCAGTTAAAATATTATAAATTTGTAACGAAAAATTTTGCCCTAGATGCAAGCATCATCAGCGATATCAAACACAACTACATCAGGATCATGGGGAGGTGGATCAAAACCTTTAGTTGCTGGATATGGAAAGTTAATGATGTGGTTCTTTATTGTTTCTGATGCTTTAACTTTTGGTGGATTTCTTGTTTCTTATGGGTTTTCAAGATTTAAAAATATAGATTCTTGGCCAATAGCTGACGAAGTATTTACTCATTTTCCATTTTTACATGGAATAGATGCACCAATGTATTATGTTGCTTTGATGACATTTATTTTAATATTTTCCTCTGTAACAATGGTTCTAGCTGTTGATGCAGGTCATCATCATAATAAAAATAGGGTAGCTTTTTATATGTTACTTACAATAATAGGTGGAGCAATTTTTGTTGGATCTCAAGCCTGGGAATGGAAAAACTTTATTAAAGGAGAATATGGAGCGGTTCAGGTTCAGTCTGGAAAAATTTTACAATTCTATGATCTTGAAAAAAATAAAAGAATACCTATAGATGAATTTGCAGTATCTCTTACTCAAGAAAGATATACACATGATGATAATGTTGGATTGTGGTATGTTGAGGAATCAAAATTGCCTGAAATAACTTTAGATGAAGTATTAGCAGGTTTTAATAGAAATTTAAATATCACTGTTAGACTTGAAGCAATTGATGATAAAGGAAAGAAAATTATCTTAGATAGACAGGAAGCAGAAGTAGCTATAAATTCAGCAACAAGAGTGGTTAAAGGTGCAAACTTATATAGAAATGAATACGGTAACCCTTTGTTTGCAGATTTCTTTTTCTTTATAACAGGATTTCATGGATTTCATGTTTTCTCAGGAGTTGTTATAAACATAATAATTTTTATTAATGTTTTATTAGGAACTTATGAGAGAAGAGGTCATTATGATATGGTTGAGAAGGTTGGCCTATATTGGCACTTTGTTGATTTAGTATGGGTATTTGTATTTACATTCTTTTATTTAATATAATATGGCAGAACATTTACATAAACTGGAAATTTTTAGAGGACTAATAAAGTTCAAATCGAATCAACAAAAAATATGGGGAGTGCTTATCTTTCTTTCTATTGTTACAGGGATAGAAGTTTCATTGGGTATTAATAAACCAGAGATTTTATTAAATAAATTTCTTGGCCTTAAACTATTAAATTGGATATTTATTATAATGACCCTAATTAAAGCATATTATATTACTTGGGACTTTATGCATATGAGAGATGAAAAGCCATTTCTTAAAAACTCTATAGTTGTTCCTTTACTTATTTTGATCCCATTCTTAGTGTTCATATTATTAATTGAAGGCTCATATATTTTTGACGTTATGTTAGGTGGATTTAAAAGCTGGAATTTTTGATGAAAAAAAGTATTAAGAAGTATTTAATTCTAAGCTTTCTCTTTTTTTTCCCAATCTTTATATATATTTTTCTTGTATCAGGAATAAACAATTTTGCAAGATTGCCAATTTTAACAACAAATGTTATAGATATTCAAAGTATTAATGGAAATCTACAAGGGATATCATTAAAAGATAATATATCAATTCTTGGCTTTTGGGGAGGAGATGTTAATTTGAGAAAATCAGAAGCATTAAATTTGAATCAAAAGATTTATAGAAGATTTTTTCAGTTTCAAGATTTTCAATTTGTTTTTCTTACAACAAAAGACCAAGAAACGAACATAAACAACCTTAAAGAAGAATTGACAAGAGGAGTTGGAACAGATCTTAAAAAATGGAATTTTATTTTTACTGATGAAAAAGAAATTCAAAAAATCTATAATAGCCTTAAGACTGATATTGAATTGTCAGAAGAAAATAGTACACCCTATGTATTTATTATTGATAGAGATTTAAATTTAAGAGGCAGAGATGATGATGAGGATATTGGTAAATTATATGGATTTAATGCTGAGTCTGTAGCAGAGATAAATAACAAAATGGTTGATGATGTTAAGATTATTCTAGCTGAATATAGACTTGCTTTAAAGAAAAATGATTCTTTATTTAAATGAAATTAATCAGTTCAAAAAATATTGGCCTTTTAATAATTATTATTTTATTTGGAATCTATTCAATACCAAAAATTATCAATAGATTATCAAATGAAAATATTAGAGATACCAATAGATTGCATCAAAAAGAAGCACTATCGTATCTAAAAATTGATGGAAAAGATAGAAAAGTTCCAGATTTTATTTTAACTAATCAGGATTCACTTTTTATTACTAATGATGATCTTTTAGGTAAGGTTTATGTGCTAGAGTTTTTCTTTAGTAGATGTCCAGATATATGTATAGAGATGAATAGGAATATGAGAAAATTAGATAAAAAGTTTGGAGATTCAAATGACTTTGGAATTGTTTCTATTACTATAGACCCTTCTCATGATAGCCCTTATATACTGAAAAAATACTCTGAAGATTTAGGTGTAAAATCACAAAATTGGCATTTCTTGACAGGAGATCGTAATTATATTTATGATTTAGCAAATAAAGGATTTAATATATATGCTTATGAAAATCCAAATTTTGGAGGAGGTTTTGAACATCAGGGATATTTTGCATTAATAGATAAGCAAGGATATATAAGGTCTAGAAATGACGATTATGGTAATCCAATATTATATTATCTTGGCATAAATGATCAAAGTATAGATTTGCAAGGAATCGATATGTTAGAAAATGATATTACAAAATTAATTGATGAATAAAACTAAAAGCAAATTAAAGTATGGAGGTTTAATTATCCTTATATCAGTTCTAATTCCTGCTGTTGTTGTTGTTCTTCTGTTTGTTAGAATTGAATCTATTCCTCCTTTAACATTTTTGCCGCCAATTTATGCAACTATTAATGGATTAACTGCAGTAATTTTAATTTTAGCATATAGATCAATACTTAATAAAAAAATAAAAAGACATGAGTTACTAATGAAAATTTCAATTGGTTTATCAGTTGTTTTTCTTGTAATGTATGTTTTATATCACATGACAACAGATATAACACCTTTTGGAGGTGAAGGGGTAATTAGATATATCTACTTTTTTATTTTAATTACACATGTAACCCTTTCTGTTTTTATCATTCCAATGGTTCTAGTAACATATGTTAGGGCAATATCTGGGATGTTTGATAAGCATAAGAAAATAGCAAGGATTACTTTTCCTATTTGGCTATATATTGCAGTAACTGGGGTAATTGTTTACTTAATGATTTCACCATATTATAATTAATAATGAAAAAAATACTTCTTACTATTATCTTGTTTTTCATTTTTACTATAGACTCGTATTCACAATGCTCTATGTTAAGTGCCATAATGGAATCAGAACAAGCTTATGATTCTGCAAAGAGCCTAAATAATGGTATAATCTACTTAATGTCTATACCCTATATTTTAGTATTCGTAATCATATGGATTGTTTATAATACGAATAAGGTTAAATAATAATAAAATATTTTTAAAAAAAAGTAATGTAACCTTTGCTACTCTAAAAAAAAAATGATAAGTTTGCGTTACATTAATAAAAAATAAAAAAATATGGAAAATTTTATGGACAGCTTAGGAGTACTTATTCCGATATTCGGAGTTCTACTTCCTGCAATAATTGTTTGGATAGTATTTGTTTATAACACAAGAAATGATAAAAATAAATATGATGCTATTGTTGAAGTATCTAAAAACATAAAAGATCCTGAAGAAATTAGAGATCTAATTGAAAGTTTGAAGGATAAAAAAACAAAATCATCTCTTGATCTAAGAAGAAGTGGCATAGTTACAATTTTTGTTGGAATCGGTTTATTCTGTCTTGGTTATTATGGACTTGGAAGTGATGTAATATATGGTGTTGGTTTACTAGTAGCGTTTATTGGAGTAGGCCAGATGATTGCAGGATATATATATCCAAATCAATCAGAGGAAATTAATAAAGCAGTTGAAAATTTTGAAAAGAAATAGAGTTTGGGGAGAGATCATAAAAAGCTTAAAAACAATCTTGAGGAACTTAGAAAATCTGCTGGCTTAACTCAACAAGAACTTTCAGAAAGTGCTGAGGTTTCAAGGAAAAGTATTAATGCAATTGAAAATGGAGTTTATATTCCATCAACTGTTCTTGCATTGAAAATTGCAAAAACTCTTAAATGTAACGTTAAAGATATATTTAAATTACCTTAAAAATTATTTGGTTTATAATATAAACTAGTTTATATTTGTTTAAAATTATAAATAAAATGAATTCAACAGATCAAATAAAACTTATTAATGATACTATTAATAAAACAAGAGAAAACCTTAAGCCCTTAAGTTTTAATCTAATTTTTTGGGGATTATTTATAAACGTAATGAGTATAATTCATTATTTGTTCCCATCACTTATAGAACAAACAGATCATTCTGCAACAATATATTGGGTCGGTCTTCCTTTATTAGGAATGATTTATATGACTAGATGGAATATTAAAATTGGGAAAAAACAAGGTTATGAAACTATTATGAGTAGGACAATAAGAATTATTTGGACTGTATTTGGTTTTGGATGGCTATTAATTGCTTTAACTTCAATAAGACTTGAATTTGCGGTCGCTCCTATGATTTTATTTCTTCTAGGTCTTGTCTTAACAATGACTGGAATGATAATTAAGTTTAAACCTCTAACAATAGGTGGAATGGTTTTATTTGTTTTCGTGTTTGATTTAATATTAGATCCAGGTCAAAATTATTTAATAGTTAACATGATTGGAGTTACTCTAGGGTTATTAATTCCTGGAATTATGTTAAGTAGAATGAAAACTAATGAATAAGGAATTAGAAAAATTACTTTTTAACCCGATACGCTTAAAAATTATTTCTTTTTTAATTTCTGTTGATAGTGCAAGTTTTAAAAAATTAATACAAGTTTCAGGAGCTACAAAAGGAAATATTAGCATTCAAATCAAAAAACTTCATGATGCAGGTTTTATTAAAATAAAAAAAAAATTTGAAAAGAATTATCCTTTAACAGTATGCTATATAACTGTTAAGGGTAAAAAATCTTTTGAAATATTTTTTCAGTATTTAAAATCTTATGAAGGTTAAAATTTAATTAATATATGTGTGAAATAATAATAAATATATGTTTGTAAATAATAATAAAAAAATTACTTTTGCGTGTTTTTATGATTGAAATAAAAAATTTACATAAGTCCTATGAAATGGGGGCTACATCACTACATGTTTTAAAAGGAATTAATTTTTCTGTGAAAGATGGTGAATTAGTTGCTATTATGGGATCTTCAGGATCTGGTAAATCAACACTTTTAAATATTTTAGGAATGCTTGATACCTCTGATGCTGGAACCTATGATCTTGATAATATCAGAATTGCAAATATGGATGAGACCAAGGCTGCAAACTATAGAAATAAATTTTTAGGATTTGTTTTTCAATCTTTTAATTTAATTAACTATAAAGATGCCCTAGAGAATGTTTCTTTACCACTTTATTATCAAGGGTTGCCAAGAAAAGACAGACAGAAAATAGGATTAGAATATCTTGATAAAGTTGGGCTTAAAGAATGGTCTGACCATTTACCTAGTGAGCTTTCTGGTGGTGAAAAGCAAAGGGTAGCAATTGCCCGTGCAATGGCTTCAAATCCAAAAGTTCTTTTAGCTGATGAGCCAACAGGTGCCTTAGATTCCACAACCTCTAGAGAAGTTATGGCATTAATTCAAAGGATAAATGATGAAGGAAAAACAATCCTTGTAGTTACGCATGAACATGATATTGCAAACATGTGTAAAAGAATTGTTCATCTTAAAGATGGAATTATAGTAGAGGATAAAAAAATTAAACAAAATATTATTAAAGATGTTTAACCTGGAGCGTTGGATTGAGATATATCAGTCAATAAGAAAAAATAAATTAAGAGCTGTTCTATCAGGATTTACAGTATCTCTAGGGATTCTATTATTTATTATACTTTTTGGTCTAGGAGAGGGGTTAAAGAACTCTTATGAAGATTTATTTTTAAATGGAGCAAATAATGTAGTATTTGTTTATCCTGGGAAAACAACTAAACCTTTTGGAGGTTTTAAATCAAATAGGAGGATAGAATTTGATAATTCGGATATTGAAGAAATAAGTAGACAATTCGAATCAAGAATTGAATACATTAATCCTAGAATTGATTCTGGTGAAATAATTTCTTACAAGCTTGAATCTTACAGTTTTTCAATCGCGGCTGTTGCACCTTCTCATCAATACATAGAAAATCATGTTTTAATGAAAGGGAGGTACTTAAATGAAAAAGATATTAAAGAAAAATCCAAAATAGCAGTTATAGGAAGACTTGTAGCTAGAGATATATTTAAACAAGAAGATCCCCTCGGGAAATTTATTAATATAGGAAGTAGAGCATTTAAAGTAGTTGGAGTTTTTCAAGATAGTGGAGGAGATGTAGAGGAAAGCAAGATTTTTATGCCCTATACAACTCGTCAACAAATTTTAATGGGTTCAGATAAAATAGGGAATATAGCTTTAACTTTTAACCCTGAAATAGGAGCATCTGGTGCAGTCAAATTAGGTGATGATATAAAGAAATTTTTAAAGGAAAAAAAATCAATTGATCCAACTGATCCTAGTGGTCTTTTTATAAGAAATGTAGCTGATGAAATTGAAAGATCAATGCAGTTTGCAGGAGTACTTCAGATTATAGTGACATTTGTTGGAATAGGTACTTTAATTGCAGGGATAATAGGTATTTCTAATATAATGGTCTTTATAGTTAAAGAAAGAACTAAAGAACTTGGTATAAGAAAAGCATTAGGAGCATCTCCTAGTGAGATAATAAAAATGATTATAACTGAATCAATTTTTATTACTGCAGTTTCTGGTATTTTTGGAATGGTTGGAGGAATTCTAATTTTAAACTCTTTTGACACAGGACTTCATGAATATTTTATAACTAGACCTGGAGTTAATATTGGTATAGCAGTTGCAGCGACTATACTATTAATAGTATTTGGAGTAGTTGCAGGATATCTTCCAGCAAAAAGAGCTGCTCAAATTAAACCCATTATTGCATTAAGAGATGAATAGTTTAAAAAAGATTTTTGATAGAGATACTTGGGATGAAATTTTTGAATCTATCTCAAAAAATAGAACAAGAACTATAATTACTACTATAGGAGTTTTTTGGGGAATATTTATTTATATAGCCCTTGCAGGGTCAGCAACTGGACTTGAAAATGGTTTTGATCAAGCTTTTAGCGGAATCAGTAAAAACTCTATGGGATTCTGGGCTCAAAGAACCTCTATTGCATATAAAGGTTATGCAGAAGGAAGACAGCCCATTTTTAAATTGAGTGATGTTGACTATATACAAGAAAGAATTCCAGAAATAGAATATATTTCTCCTGGTCACAATCTTGGAGCTTTTGGTGGTGAACCACCAATAGTTGTTAGAGGAACAAAAACTGATAACTTTACTATTTTTGGAAATTATCCTAACTATGCAACAATAACTGTAAAAAAGCTTTTTGATGGAGGTCGATGGATTAATGAGGAAGACATGAGACTGGAAAGAAAAATTGCTATAATTGGAGAAGGGACAGTGGATAGGTTGTTTGATATAGATGAGGATCCAATTGGTGAGTACATAAAAATAAATGATATAAATTTTAAAGTTGTAGGAATTTATAAATTTTCACGAAATTCTGGATTTGGATCAGATAGCGATATTTATATCCCATTTACAACTTTTGCAAAGGTTTATAATACAGGAGATAAATTTGGATTCATGTTTATTACAGGGTATGATTATGTTAACCCAGAATATCTTGAAACTACAGTCCTAGATAATCTAAAACTTCGAAAAGATGTATCTCCTGATGATGATAGAGCCTTTGGATCTTTTAATATTGGAGCACTGTTTGAAAGTATTATAAAATTTTCTAGAGGTATGATTTTTCTATCTCTAGTTGTTGGAATTGCAACAATTTTTGCTGGTGTAATAGGAATTGGAAATATTATGCTAATAGCTGTTAAAGAAAGAACAAATGAATTAGGGATTCGAAGAGCTATTGGGGCAACACCAGGAGAGATAAGAGTTCAAATAATATTAGAAATGGTATTCCTTACAATATTGGCTGGATTAATTGGAATAATTGTAGGATCAATGCTCTTATTTTTGATAAATGTTGGTACAGCAAGTTTGGAAGATTTTCCGTTTGCTAATCCAACAGTTCCTCTAATGATTGTTTTTGGAGCATTTTCAATAATGATTACTTTAGGAATTCTAATTGGATTTATACCTGCAGAAAGAGCAGTAAGTATTAAGCCCATAGATGCATTAAGAGATGAATAATAACTAACTTAAAAAAAAAAAAATGAAATTAAAAAATATTGGATTTATAGTATTAATCTTAGGCTTCCTTTTTGCTATGGCCTATTTTATCAGAACTAACAGCAAATCTGTTGAGGAGTATGATACAACTTCTCCATTTATTTCAAAAATAGAAAAGACAGCTGTTGTTACTGGTAAAGTAATTCCTGAGGATGAAGTTGAAATAAAACCACAATTAAATGGTATTATTGAAAATATTCTTGTAGAAGAAGGAGATGTCCTTAATGAAGGAGATTTAATTGCTAGGATAAAGGTTGTTCCAGATGAAGCATCTGTATATAGAGTTCAAAGTCAGGTGAATAACTTAAAGCTTGCCGTTAATAATGCAGAGAGGGATTTTCAAAGGTCTACTGACTTATATGCTAAACAAATAATTTCACAACAAGACTTTGATAATGCAGAACTTTCTTATAACCAAGCAAAAGAAAATTTATCTGCGGCTCAAAATGATTTAGAAATAATTAAAAAAGGTTCAGTTTCAGGTTCCAGAACTGCTAATACTAATATTAGAGCTACTGTATCAGGAACTATTTTAGAAATACCGGTTAAATTAGGAGATCAGGTTATTCAGAGTAATAACTTTTCTGCTGGAACAACTGTTGCTGTTATAGCTGACTTAAATAAAATGATTTTTGAAGGAAAGGTTGATGAAGCAGAAGTTGGAAAACTATATAATGGACAGGGGTTATTAGTTAACATGGCAGCTATTCCAGGCGAAGAATTTGATGCTATTTTAAAGTTTGTAGCTCCTAAAGGAACAGAGGAACAAGGTGCAGTTCAATTTAAAATAGAAGCTTATGTTACGTTGAATGAATCAGTATTTGTAAGGGCGGGATATAGTGCTAATGCATCTTTAATAATTGATCGAAAAGATGATGTAATGGTTATCTCAGAAGCACTTCTTCAATTTGACAGAAGAACTCAAGCTGCTTATGTTGAAGTAGAAACTGGTAATCAAAAGTTTGAAAGAAAAGATATTCAAATAGGATTATCTGATGGAATTAATGTTGAGGTTTTATCCGGTCTGAATTTAGACAGTAAGATTAAAATATGGAATAAAACAGAGCCAATTAAAATAGAAGCTGAGGAATCTGCTTTTGATGAATTCAGAGATGACTAATTATACTTAAAAAAATTATGATGATAAAAAAATATTTTCTTTTTACTATAATCCCTATCGCTTCTGTTTTTTCTCAGTCAGATATTACAATTCTTTCTCTTCAAGACTGTGTTAATATGGCAATAGAGAAAAATATAAGCATAAAACAATCTGAGTTAAGCTTAATGGACTCTGAAATTAATAAATCTAGTGCTATAGGTAACTTTCTACCTTCTATTAATGCTCAAGCACAACATCAATGGAATATTGGTTTAAGTACAAATTTTACAACAAACCTATTGGAAACAAACACTACACAGTTTTCTTCTATGGGTGCTGGAATGGGTCTAGATGTGTATAATGGATTAAGTAATGTATATCAACTACATAGAGCAAATCTTCAAATTTTAGCGAGTAAGTATCAACTTGATAACATGAAAGATGATATACAACTGATGGTTGCAAATGCTTATTTACAAATAATGTTTAACGGTGAGATTTTAAAAGTTCAAGAGTCTCAATTAGAATTAACGAAAGTTGAACTTTTAAGAACACAAGATTTAATTGATGCGGGGATTTTTTCTCCAAAACAAATCTTTGAGATAGAGGCAAATCTTGCATCTCAAGAACAAGCTGTTATTCAAGCAGAAAACAACTTTAGAAATGCTAAACTTAATTTAGCTCAACTATTACTTATTGATGATTTTGAAAGTTTTGAAATCGCTAATGAAGATTTTGATGTGCCTTTTTCAGCAATATTAGAGAATAGTCCGAAAGAAATATATAATAAATCTCTAACCTTTAGAAATGATATTAAGCTTGGTGAAACAAATATTTCTATTGCTGAAAAGGATATTCAATTATCAAAAGCCCAACTACAACCATCGATAAGTTCTTTCTATAGTTTTAACAGTAGAATAGCTTATGAGGATAATTCTTCAGGTTTTAATGATCAGTTTAATAGAAATAAAGGTCAAACTTTTGGCCTACAACTAAATGTTCCAATTTTTAATAGAATGCAGACTAGGAATAATATTAAAAGAAGTGAGATTAATCTTGAAAGAACCAAGTATCAGTTTGAGCAGGATAAATTAAATCTTGAGAATACCGTAAATCAGTCATATAATGACTTAAAAGGAGCAATTAAATTTTATGAAGCGTCATCAAAAACTTTAATTTCATTAAAAAATGCATTTGAAGATACAACAGATAGGTATCAATTAGGAGTTCTTAGCTCATTTGATTTTATTCAAGCAAAACAAAGGTATGAGTCTGCAGTTTCAGAAAATATTCGAGCAAAGTTTGATTATATTTTTAAACTTAAAGTTTTAGAGTTCTATTTTGGAATACCACTTACTATTCCAGCTGATTAAATATTACCTTCAATTAAAATGTCATATATCTTAAATATTGAGACTTCATCTAAAAATTGTTCAGTCTCTTTATTAAAAGAAGATAAAATTATAAATGTAATTGAGCAAGAAGATGATAGCTATAGACATAGTGAATTATTGACCTCATTTATTGATCAAATTCTTTCAAAAGAAAAAATTAAACCAGAAAATCTTTCTGCTGTTTCTATAGCAAAAGGACCAGGTTCTTTTACTGGTTTGAGAATTGGTTTTTCTGTAGCAAAAGGAATATGCTTTCCTTATAAAACACCCATAATTGGAATTAATTCATTAGAAATTTTAGCCCGTTCATATAAGCCAAAGAAAGATGAATATATACTTTCTTTAATTAATGATAAAAATGATAGCTTTTATTCAATGGTATTAGATTCTGATTATAATGAAGTGGAAAAACCATCTGTTGAAGTAATTGATAAGAATTACATAAGTAGATATGGAAAACTTGATTCTCTAGTAATTGTATGTAATACAAGATCAATTAAAGAGATCATTAATGAAAAATCAGTTAAAATTGAAGTAAATAGTATATCTGCAAAACATATGGAAAATATGTCCAAGCAAAACTTTGACAAGAAAAATTTTGAAGATTTGGCTTACTTTGAGCCTATGTATATCAAAAAACCTTATGTAAATTAATTAGAATCCTAGTTCTTTTTTAACATCTTCCAAAAGATCCTTACCATTTGCTAGAATTACACCTCCATTTGGACTAGAGTCAATAACATAGTTAAATCCTTGGTCTTTCCCAACCTTATTTATTGCATCTCTTGCTTTTTCAAGAAGTGGGGTCATTAAATCTATTTGTTTTTTCTGTAATTCTTGTGCAGCTGAATCTCTAAATTCTTGAAGATTCTGTTGCATACTCTCAAGTTCTTTCTGTCTTGCTTGATTAGTTACATCAGTTTGATTTGCTGCATCGGCAGAATAGTTTTGTGCTTTTGTCTGAAATTCTTTAAAAGCATTATCAATCTGTGTTGTATAGTCTTTTTCAAGCTTACCCAGCTCGTTTTGAGCAGCAATAACCTCTGGCATTTCACTAATTAATTGTTGAACATTAATATGAGCTAACTCATTTGTTTGGGCAACAGCAGTTAATGGAGCCAAAGCCATTAAAAAAGCTATTATTGTTTTCTTAATTGAATTCATCATAGTCTTATTTAAAATTATGCACTGCAATATCGTAAATTTTATTCAATTATTAATTAAAATTGTTGACCTATTACAAAGTGTGTTTGCCATCCGGATCTTTCATTAGAATTTGAAAAAGTTGAGCTGTCGAAACCATATCCAAAATCTATTCCAAGAAGACCAAAGGCAGGCATAAAGACTCTAACTCCAATTCCTGCAGATCTTTTTGCATCAAAAGGATTATAATCTTTCCAGTCATCAAAACCGTTTCCAGCCTCTAGAAAACTTAGTGCAAAAACTGAAGCAGTAGGTTTAAGGCTAATAGGATATCTTAATTCAAGTGAGAATTTATTGTAAATAATAGACCCATCTCTACTAGATAGAGATCCATTCTCATATCCTCTTAAAGCTATTGTCTCTCTACCATCCAATGCATATTGTTGCATTCCATCACCACCTAGAAAGAAACGCTCAAAAGGGATATTACCCGTATTTTTATTATATATCCCTAGGAAACCAAAATCAGTTTGTGTTTTAAGGATAAATTTTCCAAACACTCTAGTGTACCAACTACCATTAAATTTTACTTTATAGAATTCAAGCCATCTATGTCTTGCTTGGTCAATTTTTTCTTGAATTGGTTCGCCTTTATAATTTGTATATTCACTCCTTTCTTCAATATCAGAAAAATCATCCCCTGTTATAAGAGAATATGGAGGAGAAAGCCTTGCACTAATTGTAAAACTTGATCCGCCAACAGGAAATATTGGATTTGTATAAGTATTATTCCTAAGTAAGGATATATTATAGGATAAATTATGAGACTCTCCGTCTCCAAATGTAAATAGCCCAGTATAATAGTTGTTTAATTTATAATATTGGTATGATATAGCTTGAGATAATTGAAAATAATCATCAGGAATGCTAAGTCTTCTAGCCATTCCAATAGTTAGTCCTCTTATTTCAAAAAACTGACTTTTATCAGCTTGTCTTGTAAAATAATCATACCTAAATTGTTTGGTTGAAGAAATAGAAAAAGAGAATTGTACTGGTTGCCTTCCTCCAAACCATGGCTCTGCAAAATTTAAACTATAGGTGTTATAAAAAGTACTTGATTGAAGTCTTAGTGCAAATGTTTGTCCATCTCCCATTGGAAGTGGTCTCCAAGCTTTTCTGTTTTTTACATTTCTTGTAGAGAAATTATTAAATGACAGTCCAAGTGTGCCGATAAAACCACCACCACCATAACCACCTTGCAATTCAATTTGACTAGCTCCAGCTTCAATTAATCCAAGTTCAATATCAACTGTACCAAGGTTAGGGTTAACATTTTTAAAATCCGGACTTATTTGTTCAGCATCAAAAAATCCAAGTTGCCCAACCTCTCTAATAGTCCTAACAACCTTATCTTTACTATATAGTTCACCTGGTTTAATTCTAAGCTCTCTATATATTACATGGTCATTTGTTCTTGTATTTCCAACGACAGAAATTTTATTGAAACTAGCTAGTTTACCTTCGTTAATTCTTATTTCAAAATCAATAGTATCATTTTCAGCACTTACTTCAACTGCATTAACGGATGAGAACAGGTAACCATTATTCTGATACAAATTTGATAAATCATTAGCATCTGGCTTCTCATCTTGAATTCTTTCCTTTAATAAAACTCCATTATATGAGTCACCTTCTTCAATACCGAGAATTTGATCTAGTTGATAATCAGAAAATGAACTGTTACCAACATAATCAATTTTTCCAAAATAGTATTGATTCCCCTCATCTAAGTCTAAGACTATATCAATTGTTTTTTCATCATTTTTTATAATTGTATCATAAGTTATTCTAGCATCTCTATATCCTTTTTCTTTATAATATGAAATAAGATTCTCTTTATCAGCTTCAAAGTCATCTGGAATTAATTTTGATTTCATCCAAAACCTTAATGGAAACTTTTTCTTTGTCTTTTTAAGTTTTGACTTCAATCTAGGAGACTTGAATATTTCATTTCCATTAAATGATATATTATTGATTTTTATTCTTTCACCTTTATTAACATCAACGATAAGGTTTAGTTTATTTGAGCCTATTGAATCTTGACTTGTAATAAGATTAACAGTTGTATTTAGATAACCATCTTTTTTAAATTTATTCTCTATATAGTTTTTTGTATTTGTTAAAAAACTTTCAGATAATCTTTTTCCTTCGCTTAGTTCCGTTTCATCAATGATAGTTTCTGACTGACCTTTTTTTATTCCATTTATTTTATAATTATTAAGAGTAGGAAGTTCTTCAACACTTATCTCCAATTTAGCAGATTTGCCTGAGATATCTGAAATAAAAATATTTACATCGCTAAATAATTCAAGATTCCATAACTTTTTAAGAATATTGCTTATTTCCTCACCAGGGACTTGAATATTCTGGCCTTTTCTAAGACCACTATAGGCTACAACAGTTTTATTACTAAAATTTTTTAAACCAGAAACTACTATAGTATCTAATACATAATAATCACCTTTATTATAATTATTTTGAGAAAAAGAAATAGTCGAATTCAAAATAAATATAATTGCAATATATATTTTGAAATATTTCAGTAGGTTATATTTGTTCACTTGTTTTTCCAAATCTTCTTTCCCGAGTTTTATAATTTTCTATTGCTTTATTAAAATCATCTTTAGAGAAATCAGGCCAATATACATCAGTAAAATATAATTCAGCATAGGCAATCTGCCATAATAAGAAATTACTGATTCTTTGTTCACCACTTGTTCTTATTAAAAGATCAACATCTGGTAAATTTTTCGTGTAAAGATGGCTATTTATTATTGAATCATCAAAATTATTTAATTCAATTAAGTTATTTTTAACTTTGTCTGAAATAGTTTTAATAGCATTAAAAATTTCTTGTTTACCTCCATAGCTTAATGCTAAAGTAAGAGTCATTTTAGTGTTTTTCTGAGTTTTATTAATAATAAAGTCTAATTCAAAAACCACCTCTTTGGGTAGGCTTTTAATTTCTCCTATAGCATTAAGTTTTATATCCTTATCAAAAATTTCATCAAATTCATCCCTTAAAGTACTTACTAATAAAGACATTAATGTATTGATCTCATCAGAAGGCCTATCCCAATTTTCAATTGAAAAAGCATATAAAGTTAAGTATTGGATTCCAGATTTGTAGGCCTCTTCAACAATTGATTTTACAGAATTAACCCCATTCTGATGACCATATTCTCTTGGGAGCCCCTTATCTTTTGCCCACCTTCCATTACCATCCATTATAATAGCAACATGTTTTGGAATCATACTTTTATTTTATTGTTTTACTGTTTCTCATATCTTGTCCCCAAAATAGCCTGTCTCTAAGTTTTTTAAAAAAGTTGTCTTCTGCAAACTCTATTGTATTTACAGTAAAATCAGATTTTTTTATTAATAAGATACTTTTTTTATCTACACTATATATTCTTGAATCTAATGATAAAGAATAATCCTCTTCTTTAACTTCAATTTTTATAGATGAGGTGTCTTGAATTAAAAAAGATCGCATGTTAATATTATGAGGTGAAATAGGATTCAAAATTATAATGTCAGATTCAGGAGCTACTATAGGCCCTCCATTACTAAGAGAATAACCTGTTGATCCAGTTGGAGTAGAAATAATTAAACCATCAGCCCAATAATCTGTGTGATACATATTATCAATTTCACAGGAAATATTTAGTAGTGATGTTGTATCCTTTCTATGAATTGTTATTTCATTTAAGGCATAAGGGTTTTCACCAAAATCAATATTAGTTTTTTCTGAACTAACTGAAATAGTAGATCTTTTCACAATACGGTAATCATTATTTTTTAACAATTTTATACCATGTTTTAATGATTCCTTTTGAAGACCTGTTAGGAAACCTAGCCTTCCAGTATTAATTCCTAATATTGGAATGCCAGAATCTTTTATAAATGTAATGGACCTTAAAATTGTCCCATCTCCACCAATTGAAAATAAAAAGTCATAGCTTTTATCAATCTTTTTAGATGAGTCAAAAAAAGATAGTTTTGATAGGATATCTTTTGAAAAATATTTTTTATAACTTTCATCAATTGAGATATCATTAACTGCACCTAATAAATTAATTATCTCAACACAACAATCAACAGATAACTGATTTTTACGTGAAATAAATAGAGCAATTTTCATATGTCAAAAATACAAACTTTATGACTTTATAATGCATTATATTTGCAATTAACTTTAAATATGTTTTAATGACTAAACTGAGTGTCAATATTAATAAAATAGCAACTTTAAGAAATGCTAGAGGAGACAATTTTCCAGATTTGATGAATTCTGCTATTGATATAATTAATTTTGGTGCTGATGGTATAACTGTTCATCCCAGACCAGATGAAAGACATATTAGGTATAATGATACAATTGAGCTTGGAAAAATTGTAAAAAGGGAGTTTAATATTGAAGGAAATCCAAATGATAGGTTTATAAAACTTGTTACTGATGTTAAGCCTACTCAAGTAACATTGGTTCCTGATAGCATTGAAGCTATAACTTCAAATTCTGGATGGAATACGAAAGAGAATTTTTCTTTTTTAAAAGAAATAATTGATGAATTAAAATCTAATTCAATTAGAGTATCTGTTTTTATTGATCCCAATCTCGAGATGATAGAATATGCTAAAAAGCTATCAGCTGATAGAATTGAGTTATTCACTGGTCAATATGCAAAACTTTTTTTAAAAGATAAAGAAAATGCTATAAAACCATATATTGAGTGTTCTAAATTGGCTAAAGAAATAGACATAGGAGTTAATGCTGGCCATGATCTAAATCAAGAAAATTTAAAATATTTTAATAATTCTTTAAATAACCTTTTAGAGGTATCAATTGGACATGCTCTAATATGTGAATCAATTTATGAAGGTCTTGAAAAAACAATTAAATCATATTTAGATATTTTAAATAATGAAAATTCTTCATTCTAACATTATTGGAGATAGTAATAAGCACCTAATTATACTTCATGGATTTCTTGGTATGGGGGATAATTGGAAAACCCATGCAAAAAAAATTGCTGCAGAAGGTTTTACAGTTCATTTATTGGACTTGAGAAATCATGGGAGAAGTTTCTGGGATCAAGATTTTAGCTTTGACTCTATGGTAGAAGATATATTTAATTATCTGAAGTTTAAAAACATAAGCAAAGTGGACATGTTAGGCCATTCAATGGGAGGAAACTTAGCTATTTACATTTCAAATAAAACACCAAACATACTTAATAAAATTGTTATAGTTGATATTGTTCCAAAAAAATATAAGAATGTGCATCAAGATATATTATCAGCATTAAAATCTATTGATTTTAATTTAATTGGATCAAGAAGAGAAGCTGATGATAAATTATCATCTCTCATAAGTGATGAAAGAGTAAGACATTTTTTACTTAAAAACCTTTACTGGAAAAGTGAGCATAAGCTTGGGTTTAGATGTAATTTAGATGTATTATATGATTATAGTAAAAATAGTATTACAAATAAATTTGAAAATCCAATTAGTTTCAAAGGACCTGCTCTTTTTTTACATGGTAAATCATCAAATTATGTAAATGAAAAAGATTATGAATTAATTAATTACCATTATAGTAATGCTTCGATAATTAAAGTTCCTAATTCAGGTCATTGGCTTCATGCAGATAATCCAGATTTCTTTTTAGAAAAGACTATAAATTTTTTAAATTCATAAAATGATAAATCATAATATAAGAAAGGCTATAAAGGAGGATGTCCCTGATATATTAAGACTTTTAATTGAATTAGCTGTTTTTGAGAAAGAGCCAGATTCTGTAAAAATTACTGAAGAAGAATTGATTAAAGATGGTTTTGGTGATAAGCCAAGATATGAATGCTTTATAGCTGAAGCAGAAAACGAAATAGTTGGTCTAGCATTTTTTACTGAAAGATATTCTACTTGGGTTGGAGATACACTTCATTTAGAAGATTTAATAGTTACTCAAAAATATAGAGGAAAAGGGGTTGGTTTGTCTTTATATAAAGCGTTTTTAAATGAGGCAAAAAATAGAGGAGCCAATAGAGTAGAGTGGTCTGTTCTTGATTGGAATAAATCTGCAATTGACTTTTATAAAAAAAGTGGAGCTCAAATTGAAAGTCTTAAAAGTTGGAAAATTGTTAGAATGGATAAGGAATCAATAAATAATTTCCTAGACAGTTAAATATTTATTTACAAACTGATCAATAAAGTCTTTAATCTCATCTCTTATTGAAATAAAATGGTCACCATAGTTTCCACCAAGAATTTTTGAAGGATCTTTAAAATTTTTGTGGATTTTTACCGAATTGCCAGGAAAGATTGGACAAGTTTCATAAGCATTATCACAAACTGTTATTATAAAATCAAAATCTATATCTAGATATTCCTCTATTTTATTTGATGTATGAGTGGAGATATCAATTCCAATTTCTTTCATACATTTTATGGCATTCATGTTTACTCCCTGTTTTTCTTTACCTGCACTAAATATTTTTACTGAATCTTTAGTATAATAATTTAGAAACCCATGAGCAATTTGACTCCTACAAGAATTTCCTGTGCACAAAACAAGAACTTTTTTCATTTTAAAACCCAAGTGCAATTTTCGCTATATAAAAGAATAAAAAGATTCCAAAAATATCATTTGCAGTAGTAATAAATGGTCCAGTAGCAATTGCAGGATCAATCCCTTGCTTGTCAAGAATTATAGGAATAAAAGTTCCTACTAAGGCTGCAATAACAATAACCCCCATCATTGACCCAGCGATAGTAACACTCATTAAAAGATCTTGATTAACTATTTGACCAAAAACGATTAATATTAACGCTAATGCTAAACCATTTATAAGGCTTAAACCGACTTCTTTTATTAATCTAGATAAAAGAGAACCTTTAACAAGGTCATTAGCTAGACCTTGAACAATAATTGCTGATGATTGTACACCAACATTTCCAGCCATTGCAGCAATTAAAGGTGTGTAAAAAAATAAATTCCTCAAATTTGGCTCATTCATTATTTGCTCAAAATCTTTAAGAATAAATACACTTCCTATTCCTCCAAGTAAACCAAGGAAAAGCCATGGAAGTCTAGCTTTAGTTAATTGAAAAATTGAATCATTAGCTTCAACCTCTGATGAAATACCAGCTGCTAATTGATAATCTTTATCAGCTTCATCTTTAATCAAATCAACTATATCATCAATAGTAATTCGTCCTAATAATATTTTTCTATTATTAACCACAGGGATAGCTTCAAGATCATACTTAGACATTACTTTAGCAACTTCCTCACCTTCCAAGTTAACATGAACATAGTCTACGTTAGGAATATAGATATCTTTGACTCTTGTCCTTGCTTTAGCTGTAACAAGATCTTTCAATGAAAGTCTTCCTTTTAATTTATTTCCTGAATCTACAACATAGATCGAATGTACCCTTGAAACATTTTTTGCTTGTTTTCTAATTTCATCTAAGCATTTAGAGATACTTAGATTTTCATTTACCTTAACTAGCTCCTTAGCCATTAAACCACCAGCAGTATTTTCTGCATATTTAAGAAGTTCCTTAATATCTTCTGCAAGGCTACTATCTTTTATTTGAGAAAAAACTCTTTCTTGTCTTTCTTCAGTTAACTCAGAAATAATATCAGTTGCATCATCGGAATCTAATTCTTCAATTTTTTCTGCAATTTCTTTTTCAGATAAATTTTCAATTATACCTTCTCTAATATCCTCATCAAGCTCGGCAAGAGCATCAGCACTTTTTTGCTTATCAAAAATTTTAATAATATAGACAACCTCAGATATTTCAAGTAACTCAAAGATTTCAGCTAAGTCTGCATAATGAACATCTTTAAGCTTTTCAATTACCTTACTCTTATCTTCAGATAAAATAAGTTTCTTTATCCTGTCGATTAATTCGTCGTTGATTTTAAATTGGCTCATTGCTAATAATTTGAGTTAATTTAACGAATTCAGAACTTGATAATTGTTCAGGTCTGTATTCAAAGATACTATCTTCTAGGATAATTTCTGGAATATCTAGTTTTTTTAAAGAATTTTTTATTTTTTTTCTTCTTTGTTGAAAGGAAAGTTTTACAATTTTGAAAAGTAATTTTTCATCACAATCTATGTTTATAGATTTTTTTCTTTGCAATGATAATACAGACGAATTTACTTTTGGTTTTGGATTAAAAACATTAGGGCTAACATCAAAATGAATTTTAACATCAAAGAATAATTGTGTTAGGACTGATAATATTCCATAAGTTTTAGAACCACTATCACTACAGATTCTACTAGCAACCTCTTTTTGAAACATTCCAGTTAATGAGCTTACTATATCTCTATTTTCAATTGCTTTAAAAATAATTTGAGATGAAATATTATAAGGAAAATTGCCAATTATTAATATTTCATTGTCTTTAAAGTTTTTTAGATCATATTTAAGGAAATTTGCAGATATTATTTCTACATTTTTATTCAGGTATTTTTTTTCTAAATATTCTATACATTCATTATCAATTTCTATAAGGGTTAATTTTTTTGCAGAGTAAACCAGATGATCAGTTAATGCGCCCATACCTGGCCCTACTTCAATTATATGTCTGTAATTTTTGAAATTAACTAAATCAATAATTTTTTTAGCAATATTATCATCTGAAAGAAAATGTTGACCAATTTTTTTTTTCGGCTTTACATTTTTTCCCATTTCTATTTGATAATATCAAATCCGGTATATGGGACTAAAACATTAGGAATTGAAATTCCTTCTTTTGTTTGATTGTTTTCTAATAGTGCTGACATAACTCTAGGAAGAGCAAGTGAGCTTCCATTTAAAGTATGAAGATATTTATTTTTTCCATCGGAATCTTTATATTTTAGATTTAGTCTATTAGATTGATAGGTTTTAAAATTAGAAACTGAACTAATTTCTAACCATTTATTTTGACCTTTTGAGTAAACTTCAAAGTCATATGTAATAGCGGATGTAAATCCTAAATCTCCAGCACAAAGGTTAATAATTCTATAATCTAATTTTAGTTCATTTAATATAGATTTTACATGGGATATCATTTTATCAAAAGATTCTTTTGATTTATCGGGGTGTTCAATTCTTACTATTTCAACTTTGTCAAATTGATGGATTCTATTTAAACCTCTAACTTCAGCGCCATAGCTTCCTGCTTCTCTTCTAAAGCAAGCTGTATAAGCAGTCATACAAATAGGTAGTTGTTTGTTTTCTAATATAACATCTCTATAAATATTGGTTAGAGGAACTTCAGAAGTTGGTATTAAATATAAATCATCATTTCCTATATGATACATTTGCCCATCCTTATCTGGTAGTTGACCAGTAGAAAAAGCAGATTCTTGATTCACTAGATACGGAACATTATATTCTGAATATCCTGCATCAATATTTTTATCTAAAAAATAACTAATTAAAGCTCTTTGAAGTTTAGCACCAGCTCCTTTATATACTGGAAATCCTGAACCAGTTATTTTACTTCCTAGTTCAAAATCTAGGATATCATATTTTTTGGAAATATCCCAATGATTTTTACAATCATTATTTTCTTTTATATCCTTATTGCTAATAAAAATTTCAATATTATCTTCTTCACTTGAGCCATCTGGAACTTCATTTTCTGGAATATTAGGTATTGTAGTAAGGTGCGTACGTATATCTTTTTTAACAGAGTCTAATTTTTCAGAAATCTCTTTAGATTTTGATTTTAGTGTTGAGGATTTCTTTTTAAGCTCATCAACATTTTTATCTGATTTATTAGACTTAAAAATTTCTGCAATTTCTTTTGATATTGTATTTGATTCAAAAAGAATTTGATCGAGATCTTGTTGGAGTTTTTTCCTTGATATATCTAAATCAATAATTTTATCAATGATTTCAATATTATCAAATTTTCTTTTTTTTAATCCTTTAAGTATTCCTTCTTTATCCTCACTAAATCTAGAAATCGAAAGCATTAGTATAAATTTTTATTAAATATAAACTTATTTGTTGATTAATTTTAGACAAAATTGTTCATCTTTTTTTAGCTGAATCTTAAGCTCATCAATAGAAGAAAATTTTTCTTCATCTCTAATTTTACATATTATCTCTACAGAAATAGTTTTATTATAGATATTATCTTTAAAATTAAAAAAATGAATTTCTAAAGATTTGTTTTTCCCACCAATTGTAGGTCTAACACCAATATTCATCATTCCAAAATATATCTCAGAATTAATTATCGTTTTAACTAGATAAACTCCATTTTTTGGAATTATTTTATAGGTATCTATAATTTCAATATTTGCAGTTGGAAAATTTATTTTTTTTCCTAGACCATCTCCATGAACCACTTCACCTGTTAACATAAAATTTCTACCTAAATATTCATTACATTTTTTAATTTCTCCTTTTAATATTGCATTTCTAATCTTTGTCGAACTAATAGCAATAGAATGAATTTCTTGAGCAGCAATCTCTTCAACAGTAAACATATAATTTAGACCAAACTTTTTTAGATCTTCTACAGAGGCTTCTCTATCTTTTCCAAACCTGTGATCATATCCAATAATTATGTGTTTAATGTTTAATTTTTTAACTAGTATTTCTTCTACGAATTCTTTTGCTCTAATTTTAGAAAAATTTTCATCAAATGGCTGGATAATTAAATTATCTACTCCAGTTTTTTCAAATAGATGAATTTTTTCATCCATTGTATCAATCATTTTAATTTCTTCAGACTTTTGTAAGACTATTCTAGGGTGAGGAAAGAAAGTCATAATTAAAGAAGACAAGTTATTCTTCTTTGATTCTTCAACTAATTTTGTTAAAATTTTATTATGACCAATATGAACACCATCAAAAGTTCCTATTGTAAGTATTGATTCTTTTTCAGATGAATATGATTGAATATTATTAAATATTTTCATCCATAAGATTTTTAGTATTATGAATATTCATAGTCTGATCAATACCATTATGAATAAATGATAAGGCTATTTCGACACTATTATTAACTATATTTTTTAGTTCATCTTGTTCTTTATCCGTCCATTCTCCAAGAACATAATCAGTCTTATTATTAAACTTTTTAGAATTTAAAATACCAACTCTAAGTCTAGAATAATTATTGTTTTTAAGATGTTCTTCAATATCTTTTAATCCATTATGCCCACCTGAGCTGCCATTTGATTTAAGTTTAATTTTTCCAAAAAAAAGATTAAGATCATCACAAATAACTAAAATATTTTTATTTGGAATTTTCTCTTTGTTTTTCCAGTATAATAAAGACTTACCTGAATTATTAACGAAGTTTGAAGGTTTCAGAATAATAAACTTTTTCCCCTTATAGCTAGATTCAGCTCTCTGACCTAATTTAACAGATGAAAAGGGTGTTTTTAAAATTTCTGATATTTTGTCTGCGACCAAGAAGCCGATATTGTGTCTAGTGTTAATGTATTCATCTCCAATATTACCAATCCCGACAATTAAAAACTTATTCATAAGCTCTTTTTTGTTGAATCCAGAAAAAAAGTTTTGAAGAAAACTCATTAAATATTAAAATATCTTAAATAAAGTTAAGATTAATTCTAATATTACTCTTTGCTATCGCCACTATATTTATCCTTACCTCTTTCATCTTTTTTGCCTTCAGCAGCTCCTTCATCTTTTTTGCCTTCAGCAGCTCCTTCAACTCCTTCAGCTCCTTCAACTCCTTCAGCTCCTTCAACTCCTTCTTCACCTTCAACACCTTCTTCACCTTCTACTTCTTCAACAACAGGATCTTCAATTATCATAGATGCTCTAGATGTTCTTACTTGACATACTACAGTATTTTCAGGATGTAAGATTTCAAATTTATCACTTTGAATATCAGCCATTATGTATTTATCACCTAATTCCATGGAAGAAATATCAATATCAATAGAATCAGGAAGATTGGAAGGAATAGCTTTTATTCTAATTTTTCTCTTGTTTCTACTTAACATTCCACCATCATTTAAAACTCCTGGGGCAGATCCACTAATTACTACAGGAATATCCATTGTAATTTCCTTATCCTCATGAATTTCATAAAAGTCAGCGTGTATAATCCTATCGCTTGCAGGGTGAAACTGAATATCTTGAAGAATAGCATTTGTTTTTTTACCTCCGAAATCAAGAGTAACCGTATGAGCAGCGGCAGTATATACTAGATCTTTAAAACTAATTTCAGTTGCAGAGAAATGTATTGTTTTCTTACCACCATAAAGGACACAAGGAACTGATCCATTTTTCCTAAGAGATTTGGAATCAACTTTACCTGTTTTCTCTCTTTTACTACTTTTTATTTCTATTGATTTCATTGTTTCAAGTTTAATTTATAAATAATTCGTCAATTGATTTATTATGATGAACATTGTACATAGCTTGACCGAATATTTTTGAACAAGATAAGACTTCAATCTTGTTTGATTGTTTTATAGAATCAATTGAATCTGTAATCACTAATTTGTTTAGATTAGAATTTTCTATTTTTTCATATGCATCACCAGATAATAATGCATGAGTACAAATCCCGATAACTGATAAAGCACCTCTTTCAATCATAAGATCAGCCGCTTTAGCAAGAGTGCCTGCTGTATCAACCATATCATCAATTAGAACAACATTTTTCCCAGTAACATCACCGATTAGATCCATATGAGTAATTACATTTCCTTTAGATCTCTGCTTATAACAGATTACAACATCTGAATTCAAAAATTTAGAATAAGCGTAAGCTCTTTTTGACCCCCCCATATCAGGAGATGCAATTGTTAAATTATCAATTTTTAATGATTGAATGTATGGAACAAAAATGGATGAAGCATATAAATGGTCAACAGGTTTCTCAAAAAACCCTTGAATTTGGTCTGCATGGAGATCCATTGTTATAATTCTCGTTGCTCCTGCAGATTCAATTAATTTCGCAATTAATTTTGCGCCTATAGGAACTCGAGGTTTATCCTTTCTGTCTTGCCTAGCCCATCCAAAATATGGAATAACAGCTGTTATATGTCTAGCAGAAGCTCTTTTTGCTGCATCAAGCATTAATAGCATCTCCATAAGGTTATCAGATGATGGATTAGTAGAGCCAATTATAAAAACCCTAGAGCCTCTAACAGATTCTTCAAAAGAAGGCTGAAACTCTCCATCGCTATACCTTTGAAATTCTACACTACCAAGTGATTGACCAAATACTTGAGCAATTTTCTTAGATAGATTTTCACTTTGAGTACAAGAAAATATTTTTACAGGTGTTTCCACTACTAATCAATTGGTTTGCAAATTTATAAATAATTATTACTCAGTATAATATTAATAAAGATTATTTAGTATAAAGTAATTTATTATTTTTGAAACCTTTAGCTTCGGTGGCGAAATTGGTAGACGCGCTGGATTCAAAATCCAGTTCCCTTGGGAGTGTGGGTTCGATTCCCACCCGAAGTACTTATTAAAACTGTAATTAATTAATTTAAAGTTAGTTACGGTTTTTTTATTATCCTCTTTAGAGCAACTATTAATATCTAAGGCATTAAATCTATTTAGTTTAGACTAATGCCCCGAGGGAATAATCGGGGGTTTTTGCTATTATCTACCAATTATTTAGTATATAATCCATATGAAATTATTTAATTAGTTTTTTAAATTTTAAAGTTGTGTACAATCCTAATACTGAAAAAACTGCAAGTATTAAATAAACGAACTGATGACCTTTTATTCCTGGGAAAGTATCTAACAAATATCCATAAAGTGGGGGTGCAAAGATGTCAGGTGAATAACCAATTATTGAGACAATGCCAATTGCAGTTCCAGAAAGAGCAATGGGAATATGTCCATCATTTAAAATTGAAAAATATAGTCCTCTTATAGCATATGTTCCAACAGCTACAATAATTAATGAAATAATAAATAAGGTATTAACTGAAGAATTAATTATTCCACTTGCAAATAAAATTGATCCTATCAACATAATTACAAATCCATAAAATATATTATTAATATTTCCAGTTTTATCAGAGAACAAACCTACAGATATACAGACAATAGGCCTAAGGTATAGTTGATAAGCTCCAATCTTTGCAGCATTAATTTGGTCATACATCATTACTTCAGCAGCATATAAAGAGTATATATCAGTTATTCTATACCCCATATATGCACATAGAATTATTATTGAGATTAGAAATATTGATTTTGACTTAAGAAGCTTTTTCATGTTATTAAAGTCGCCAATCTTTTCGTCATCAGAAATTTCAACTCTTAAAAATGAATATACTATTATCCCACATAGAAATACTATAATGGATGATACACCTATCACATACTTAAATGCATTCTGCTTCTCATGAATATCAGCATTTGAAATATCTGTCGTTATTAAGATTGAAAAAATAATTACTCCAATAACACCAATTGAAGAAGCCACAATTCCTCTACCTCCATCAAGAAAACTAAAGGTTTTACCTTGTTTATTTGAACCACCAATCATTCTAGTAGCTTTAATCATGGGTGCCCAAAATAGAAATACAGTAGTAAAACCCAAATATGCAAATAAAAATTGCATTACTATGTATGAAGGATAAGTCATCATTATAAAACCTCCTAAAGATGTAAGTATTAGAGAAATTGACAGTAATTTTCTAGGAGAAAATCTATCTGCTAGAATTCCTCCGTATAAATATGAAAAAAATGCTACAACACCATATGTTGAAAAAACTTTTCCTAGTTCAAGATTTGTCAGGTCAAAAACATCTAAAAATGTTGGTCTAAAAACTCTAGCTAATACATATGGTAAAATATAGTTAGACTCTGCAGCAAGAATTAAGACTATAAGATATGTGTAATACTTATTTTTCATATCTCTAATTTAATAATTAATGACGTGAAATGGAATCGGTGGGGATTGAGTTATTTATTTAGAAAAAATCAATCAGGGGGTACAGTTTGTAAAGTTTGGCTTTGGAAGAGCCCAAGAAATTGCAGTATGTGAAAAATTATGATATTGTATAGGTTCAACTCCCACCCGAAGTACAATTCTTCATCATAAATCCAATATATTATCAAGTTCAATTTTACTATAATCTGTAATGGTCTTAAAACATCCAGCTGATTCAAGTGCTTCTGTTGATTGAGAGCTTGTTACACCAATAACTTTTATATCTGCATTTTTTGCAGCGGTTACACCTTCAATGGAATCTTCAAAAACTACACACTCATCCTTGCTGACCTTTAAATTTGATAATGTTTTAAGATACATCTCTGGGTCAGGCTTCCCTTTAGAGACTTCATCTCCACAAACTATAGATTTAAAATAATGAGTTATCCCTAATTCTTCTATTGTCATCTCTACATTTTTTCTTATAGCATTGCTGCCAATTGATAGAAGAATATTACTTTCTGTAAGATTATCTAAAAAATTAATTAGGCCTTTTATTGGATAGATCTTACCCTTATATATTTCTCTAAAGATTGCTTCTTTATAATCACTCATTTCTTTTAACTCTTTTTTAGAATAAGAGTCTCCAAATACATCACTCATTAATTTAAGAGTCCCTCCACCTTTATATTCCTTTAAAATTTCTGAAAAATCACTCTCTTTTAAATTATTCCTTTGAAAAAAAATACTCCAAGATTCATGATGATAAGGCAAACTATTTACAATAGTTCCATCAAGATCAAAAATTATTGCTTTTAGCATTTTTGTTTTTTCTTTATTATTAGCTTAATTTATGAAATATAAATTATTAGAAAGTTTAATTAATAAATATTAAAATGGAAAACAGAAGGAATTTTATAAAAAAGACCTCTTTATTATCACTTGGTATAGCAAGTTATAGCTTTACATCTCCACTAATTAAGAATATTGGAGGAGTAGACATTTCAGTTATAACCTATTCTTTTAAACCTGGTTTGGAAGATATGGAAACTATTATTCAATATTGTCTAGATTCCAATTCTGATAATATTGAATTGATGGGTAGTCATGTTGAGAGGAGTATGGGAATGCCAAGATCTAGAAAAGATAGCCCTGATTGGAGGTCAAATGTTTCTATGAATGAATTTAAGAAAGTAAAAAAAGCATTTAATGAAAAGGGTATAAATATTTTTGCTTATAAACCACCTTGTATGGGAACTAGGAATAAAGATGAAGAAATTGAGTATGCTATGAAGGCAACAAAGGCTTTAGGAGCTGACTATGTTACTACAGAGTTAACTGATGAAACTAATACAAAAAGAATTTCTTACTATGCTGAAAAATATAAAGTTAAAGTTGGATATCATGCACATCTTCAGGCAAGTGATACTGCATGGGATTTTGCTTTAAGTAGTTCTAATAATAGTTACATTAACCTTGATATTGGTCATTATATTGCAGCTGGAGGAGAGAATACAAAAGAGACACTTCTAAAATTTATTGAAAATAATCATAGCAGAATTTGCAGTCTCCATTTAAAAGATAGACAGGCAGGCAAAACTATGAATCCTACAGGGAGTGATAATCAAATATGGGGTGAAGGTGATACTCCTATAAAAGAAGTTTTATTATTAATGCAAAAGAATTCATATGATTTTACAGCTACTATTGAATTAGAATATCGTATTCCAGAAGGTTCAAATGTTGTAAAAGAGGTAATAAAATGTATGAATTATTGTAAAGCTGTTTTGGATTCTTAATGGTCCAACTTGCAAATTTTTAATTATTTAATTTAGTCCTGGGACTATGTCGCTAATA
>Ga0208750_1000010_pt1 | contig 49260 bp, 54 predicted proteins | sample Knorr_S15_td_O2m_FD_185602 | JGI IMG/M metagenome (GOLD analysis project Ga0208750, IMG submission 185602) | Marine microbial communities from Southern Atlantic Ocean transect - Knorr_S15_td_O2min_ad_340m_LV (SPAdes) (version 2) | ecosystem: Environmental > Aquatic > Marine > Oceanic | place...
TTTCTATCTGATACCATCTCCCTATGTTAATTATTGGACTCACTGGAGGTATTGGGAGCGGCAAGTCTGTAGCTTCCGATAAATTTAAATCTCTTGGTATAACTATTGTTGATGCTGATGTTGCATCCAGAACAGTTGTAGAACCAGGTAAACCAGCACTTAAAGAAATTGAAGATCATTTTGGATCTGGAATTATTACTGCCGAAGGAAAGTTAGATCGAAACAATCTTAGAGAAATTATTGCCACTGATCCTGAAGAAAGGAAATGGCTTGAATCTGTTACTCATCCTAAAATAGGAGAACAGATAACTAAAGAAATATCTGAATCCACTAGTGTTTACACCCTGTTCGTAGCTCCTTTGTTGCTGGAAACTAATTCTCAAGAAATGTGTTCACGGGTTGTAGTAGTAGATGTGCCCAAAGATGTTCAGATTCGGAGAACAGCTAAAAGAGATAAAGTTTCACCAAATCAAGTTGAACAGATGGTTGCTGCCCAGATGGAAAGAGAGAAGAGGCTAGAAAAGGCGGATGATGTCTTATTAAATAGCGGAACAATAGAAGATTTAGAGAAACAGGTAGAAGAGCTACATAAAAAATACATACAAATGGTGGAATGAACAAGAAAGTTAAGTGCCCACAATGCAAGACTTCAGTGGAATGGACTGAAGATAATTCATACAGACCTTTCTGCTCAAAGAGGTGTCAACTCATAGATTTAGGGGCTTGGGCTAGTGAAAGGAATAAAATTGCAGGAAGTTCTTTATTTGATTCAGAAGAAGACTTAAAGGAAATAACTAAGCACTAGTGAGACCAAAATCTGCTTATTCCAGCAACCCCATAAGCACCATTTTTTTCAGCTTCAAATAAGTCTTCCTTAACTTCAGATTCATGAAGGCTTTTTCTTCTGTATTGGAAAATAGTAATTTTATTTCTTGTTTCCTTTTCTAGCCATCTTGGCTTCGTATCTTCTCAGCCTTCTATTCCCCTGTTCTGGCTGGTTTGGATTTTGTTGTTGAGTACTGCTCTCAACTTCTTCTGCGGTAAAGGCTGATTCTGAATTTTGATGCTCGACAGTCTTTTTTCTTCCTAACTTTTGAATTCTTTCCAGTTCTTCTGGAGCATCAAGCTCTATTTCGACCCTAGCTAAGAACCTTGTTGCTTCTATTCTAATATTCTCAAGTAACTCTTCAAACAAGCCAAAAGATTCCCTTCTAAATTCTAATTTTGGATTCTTACTTCCATAGCCCCTCAATCCTATTCCTTGCCTTAGGTAATCAACTGAACCTAAATGGTCCTTCCAAGCATTATCAATTATTTGAAGAAGAATTTGTTTTTCAAAGTCCCTCATGACTGGGCCTATGCTGTTTCCTTTTGCTTTATAACTAGCGGTAGCAGCGGAGTGTATTTTTTCTGTGATGTCTTGATCATTCATATTGCTATCCTTTTCTAACCAACCTTTCACAGGAATTTGCAAACCAAAATTATGATGAATTGATGCTTCCAGTCCTTGTATATCCCATTGCTGTTCAGGAGATTGCTCGGGAATGAAAGTGCTAACCTCATTTTCAATAACTGTTTGTCTCATAGAGTCTAGCAACTCGCTGATATCTTCGGATTCTAGTACTGAGTTTCTTTGTGAATAAATTATCTGTCTCTGTTCATTAGCCATATCATCATATTCAAGCAACATTTTTCTTATATCAAAATTTCTGCCTTCAACTCTTTTCTGTGCCCTTTCGATAGCTCCACTAAGCATTCTATGCTCTATCGATTCTCCATCTTCCAATCCTAGACCTTGCATCATGTTTTTAATTTGGTCTTTAGCAAAAATTCTCATTAAGGAGTCTTCTAAGGAGAGATAGAATCTTGATGAACCTGGATCTCCTTGCCTTCCAGATCTACCTCGTAATTGATTATCTATCCTCCTGGATTCATTTCTCTCAGTTCCTATAACGTGCAAACCACCACAATCTATAACTTTTTTATTTCTTTCTTGCCAATCTAAAAATAAATTTTCTTTAGAAGTATTATTTCCACTTTCTTGTTTTTGAAGTTTAGCTTCCCAGTTACCCCCTAAAACTATGTCTGTACCTCTTCCTGCCATATTCGTAGCTATAGTCACAATGCCAGACTGTCCAGCTTGAGCTATTATTTCAGCTTCTCTCGCATGATTTTTAGCATTTAAAACTTCGTGGTTTATATTTTCTAGTTTGAGTAGGTTAGAAATAACTTCTGAACTTTCCAAAGAGGCAGTTCCTACTAGTACAGGATTTCCTTTATTCCTGTATTCTTCAATTTCTTTCACAACCGCTTCAAATTTTTCTTTTTCGGTTAGATAAACTAAATCGTTATTATCTTCTCTGATCATTGGTTGATTGGTAGGTATTTCAAGAACTGAAAGACCGTATATTTCCATAAATTCCTGAGATTCAGTGATGGCCGTACCAGTCATACCAGACAACTTTTCATATTGCCTAAAATAGTTCTGAAAAGTGCAGGAGGCCAGAGTTTGACTTTCCATCTGAATGGGGACACTTTCTTTCTGTTCTATTGCTTGATGAAGACCATCACCAAGTCGCCTCCCAGGCATAGCTCTACCAGTATTTTCATCAATTAGAACTATCTGATTTTCTTGGACCAAATAGTCCACATCTTTTTGGAATAGGAAATGAGCTCTTAGTGAAGACTGAATGTAGTGGAGAAGTCTTAAGTTTGTAGAAGAATAAAGACTCTTTTGATCGTTCAGCATGCCAGCTGATTGAAGTAACTTCTCCACATGATCGTGTCCTAGTTCAGTTAACTCTACTTGTCTGGACTTTTCATCAATTAAAAAATGTCCTTCTTCAGTTATTTCTTTATTACCTTCTTTGTCTTCAGAAAGCACCTGTTCTTTTAGTTCAGGGATGAATCTCGCAATCTGGTTATAAATTTTAGAGGTGTCTTCTGCCGCTCCTGAAATTACAAGTGGGGTTCTTGCTTCATCTATTAAGATAGAGTCAACTTCATCCACAATGGCAAAATAAAAGTCAGTCATAACTCTCTCTTCTTTAGTTATAACCATATTGTTTCTTAAAAAATCAAAACCCAGCTCATTGTTAGTTGCATAAATTACGTCGGCTTCATAAGCAGATTTTCTTTCTTCCATGCCCTGACCTGAAACCACAAAACTAACCTTCATCCCCAGGCCTTCGTAAATGGGTTTCATCCATTCGGCATCTCTTTTAGCTAAATAATCATTTACTGTTACTAAGACTACTTTTCTCTCAGTGAAAGAGTTGAGGTATGCAGGAAGGGTGGCCACTAGAGTTTTTCCCTCTCCGGTCGCCATCTCCGCAATTTGGCAGTTATGTAAAGCTATGCCGCCCAGTAATTGGCAATCAAAATGTCTAAGGTTAAGTTTCCTTTTTGCTACTTCTCGAGTTGCAGCAAAAGCCTCAGAAAGTAAATTATCAAGACCCTCACCCTTTTTATATTTCTGAATGAATTCTTCTCTCAATTCTTTGAGTTCTGAATCACTAAGTTTAGAAAATTTATCTTCTAACCTGTTAATAGATTTAATGAAAGGCTCAATCTTCTTAAGCTGTTTGGCATTCGTAGAACCAAAAATTTTCCCAAAAATATTCATTGCTTTAACCTATCAAGCGAATTCTATCAATTTGTAAGGATTATTTTCTGAATAAGAGTCAGAAATTATCCAAGACTAGGGTCGATTATGGGGTCTAAATAGGTTATTGGTGAGCTTTGTGGGTCATCGTAAGAAAGGATTTCCCATGTTTCAGGCCGAGAGATAAGTTCTCTTAAAAGGGCATTATTAACTGTATGGCCAGATTTATAGCCTTCAAAAGATCCTACCAAGTTATGACCCAATAAATAGAGGTCTCCAATTGAATCTAGAATTTTATGTTTAACCATCTCATCTTCGAATCTTATACCTTCTTCATTGAGGATTGCATCATCTCCAATTGCTATGGCATTTTTCATGCTAGCTCCTAAGGCTAAATTCTCTTCATTAAGCATTTCAAGATCCTTCATTAAACCAAAAGTTCTTGCCCTTGAAACTTCTTTAACAAAAGAGGTGCTATTAAAATTAACAGAAGCAACGTTAGTATATTTTTTATGGACTGGATGGTTATATATCATGGTGAAAGTTACTTTGAAGCCTTCAAAAGGAGAAACTTCAGCCCAGGCGTCATTAAATTCAACTCTAACCTTCTCTTTGATACGAATAAATTTTTTGGGTTTTTGTTGCTCATCTATTCCTGCAGATTGAATTAAAAAAACAAAAGGTCCAGCGCTTCCATCCATAATTGGAATCTCAGAAGCATTTACTTCAACATAGGCATTATCAATACCTAATCCGGCCATAGCTGAAAGTAAGTGCTCTACAGTAGATATTTGCACATCTTTATTACAGAGTGTGGTTGAGAGAGTAGTATCTCCAACGTTTTCAGCTCTGGCTTTTATTTCAACAGGCGGATCCAAATCAGTTCTTCTGAAAATAATCCCTGTATCTGGAGGAGCTGGTTTGAGTTCCAAAGAGATAGGATCGCCACTGTGAAGACCAACACCGAACGCTTTTATAGAATTTGTTAGGGTTCTTTGTGAAAGCATCGAGGTATTCTAAATAAAAATTTAAATTTTCCTAACAAATTCAAATAATAAAATGCCACAAGCAACAGAAGCATTTAAGCTTTCTACATTTCCTGGCAAATCAATTCTAATCAAATTATCACAATTCTCGGACGTCAATTTCTTGAGCCCTTTATCTTCCGAGCCTATGACCAAGGCATTCTTTTTCCCAAAAGCTATATCTTTATAGTCCTCATTTCCGGTCTTCTCAGCTCCTACAATATTCACCCCAGACAATTTCATTTTTTTTATAGTTCTTACTAAATTTGTGACAACTACAAAAGGAACAAGTTCAGACCCACCCGAAGAAACTTTTCTTACTGTTGGAGAGAGATGACAGGATCTATTTTTGGGAACAATTACTGCATCCACATTTGCAGCAGCAGCACTTCTTAGACATGCTCCAACATTCTGAGGGTCAGTCATGTGATCGAGAATTAATAAAAGGAGAGATTCCTTATTAAGCAACTTATCAAGTAAGGACTCATTTTCTTCTAATCTTTTATCGCATAATAGCGCCAATCCTTGATGGTTCTGATCTTTACAATAAGTTGAAAAGAAATCTTTGGTTTTTAAGGTACTCTCAACTCCACAAGATTGCGCCTTTGAAGATATATTTTTTACTCTAGAGTTTGATTTTGAATCTAAAATAAATAGTACTTTTGCGCTTTTTGGTCTTGAATTTAAGACGGCTTCTACAATATTAATACCGCAAATAATTTCTTTATCTTCTTCAATTTTCATCTAGCAATATCCAAATCTATCCTCTGTAAGGAGACATCAACATCTTTGATTCTCGCCGAGACTATATCTCCTAGAAAGTATCCTTTTCCTGAAGATCTCCCTACTAAACTTTTTGTAATTTGGTCAAACACAAAGTAATCATTATTCGGAAGATTTTTTATATGACACAGTCCTTCAATGCCTAAATCTTGTAGAAGAATAAATATACCAAAATTAGTAATGCCCACGATTCTTCCCTTAAAAGTTTTTTGTCTGTGTTTAAGTGCTAATTCGCATTTAAGAGTATTCATAGCATCTCTAGTTGCCATCTCAGCTTCTCGATCTTTAATGGATGATTGTTCTGCTATCTCTTTTACTTCTTCTTGATTAAAAGGATAGTCTTTCTCAATTATTTTAGTTTTTTGAATTTCACTAATTTTTAGTTCTTTTTTAAGGCTTTGCTTTAAAAGTTGTTTAATAGCCCTATGCACCATTAAGTCTGGATACCTGCGTATGGGCGAGGTGAAGTGTGTGTAAGATTCATAGGCCAAAGCAAAGTGCCTAGATGATTCATCACTGTAAGATGCCAGATTGAAAGATTGAAGAATTTGCATATGAATGGCCTCTGCATCTTTTCTATTAGAAGTCAGTTCAATTAATTTATAAAAATCTTCCACTTTGCCTTCAGGTCGAATTTTTATATTGATCCTTCTTGATCTAGCGAATAGCTCAAGTTGGTTGATACGAATAGCATCAGGTTTGGGATGAATCCGGTAAATAGAAGGGATTTGAGACTTAAAGAGAAGCTGTGCAGCACAAATGTTTGCCAACAACATACATTCTTCAATCACTTGATGGGCAACGTTTCTTTGGCTTCTAATAAACCGTTGAATTTCACCATTTTTTATTTTTGGGAAATAATCAGGTACTTCAAGTTCTAAAGCATGTCTTGAGATTTTCTGTTTCTTTAACAAATTGTAAATTTTTTTAAGTGGGATCAAGCAAGTTGAAAGATGGCTGGGGTAATCATCTTTTTCAAAATAATTGCCGGTCTCTTCATAAGTGAGTCTAGCTTTAGATTCGATAATTGCCTCGAAGAAGTAAGCCTCTTTTAACTTTCCCTTATTATCTAGTTCAGCTCTGCAAACTAAACATGCTTTTTTTTCCTTGGGTCTTAAAGAGCACAATTTATTGCTTATTTCTCCTGGCAACATCGGTAGCACTTTATTAGTGAAGTAAACAGAAGTACCCCTATTTCTTGCCTCAAGGTCTGTAAAGCTATCAACCTTAATATAATGACTTACATCTGCAATGGCTACATATAGGTTAAAGCCTCCAGCATTGGTTGTTTCAGCGTATACGGCATCATCAAAGTCTTGAGCATTTTGTCCATCAATGGTTACAAATGGAAGTGTAGACAAATCTATCCTGGTGTTAGATTTTGGGAGATCAGACCTTTGAATATTTTTTAACTCATTAACTATATTTCTGTTCCACTTGTGTCTAAGATTAAAACGAGAGATAGCAATTTCATTTGCTGCAGTTTCTGGATGTGAAGAATCCAGCATCTCTTCAATGTATCCTTTAGCTGAAGAATTAGGCGTAGGTTGTTGGGTGACTTTAACCTTTGCCAGGTTAGAAGTTTTTAAGGAAGTAGGAATGTTTCCGCTGATATTTACATAATTGTATCTACCTGAATCCAGAGGCAAAGCTTTATATCCTTTACCAAATTTTTCTAGCTTACCAATGAACACAGAAGTGTTAGATTCTAAGACCTTCTCTATTTGTACCCAACGCTTTGGAGATAGTGAGCATTGGACCTTATCACCCACAAATGCTTTGCGTAATTCTCTTACTGATATCTTGTAAGACTCTTCAGTAGAAATATTTTTTACTCGGTATTTGTTACTTTTTGTCTTTTGAAGAATTCCAACAATGTGGGAACTAGGTTTCTTAATTCTCCTAAGCCTTTTCTTTCTTTTTGATACTTTATGGCGCATGTTTTAGTAGTCGGATACGATTTTGAGTTTTTATTTTGTTCAACTTAATGATATGTTTCTCTTAATAAAATTATAAGGAGAGTAGTTCTTGTTAGGTGTAATAGTATATTTATTCTTCATCACTGTTCTGTTTCTTTTATGGCAGTTCTCTAAAGGTGAAAAAATAGGGACTAGATTAGGACTTTTGGCTGGAATTTGGGGAGTGGTCATAGTCTTTTACATTGTAATGGTTATGGTTTTTTAAGGATAAGAATATGACGGTCAACTATTACGATTGGTCTGCTTACCATGCTAATGTTCGTCCAAATAAAATTGCTATAAGAGATCTAAGTGTTAATAAAGAGTTAACCTATTCTGAATTGGATATTAGGTCTAATAAATTAGCTGAGTGGTTACAAAAAAATGGAGTAGGTAAAGGAGATAGAGTAGCTATTTTATCACATAACTGCGCTGAATTTTTTGAACTGGAGTTTGCTTGCGCAAAAATAGGTGCCATAGAACTACCGCTCAATTGGAGATTAACCAAGCCTGAACTTGAATACATCCTAAATGACAGTTCTCCTTGCGTATTAGTTTATGAAGCAGCTTTTTTGGATATAGCCTTAGAACTTCAAAAGGATTGCCAGATAAAAGACTCTTTACAGATTGATAATCAAGATATTTCAAGTCAATACGAAAGTGCTCTTAACGAATCAGACGGCAACTATGAAAGTATTCCAACCAACCATGATGATTTAATCATGATTATGTATACCTCGGGAACCACAGGGCATCCTAAAGGGGCAATGATTAACCACAGAATGCAACTTTATAATTGCATTAATTTGGCAGCTCCTGCTCTTGTTAGTCCGGAAACTGTCCAGTTGGTAGTTTTGCCCTTATTTCATACTGGCGGCATGAACTGTTATGCCAATCCGGTGCTTCATGCTGGTGGCGAACTAATCCTCATAAAGGAGTTCGATCCTGGATTGGCCTTATCCATTCTTGGAAATTCAGAATACAAAGTTTCCCACTTCTTTGCAGTGCCTGCACCATACCAATTTATGATGAATCATCCTGAATTTGAAAGTACTGATCTCTCTTATCTTAAAATTGCAGGTATTGGAGGCGCTCCTTGTGCTGAAGCAATTTTAAAGACTTGGTCAGGAAGAGGTGTGTCTATGATTCAGGGTTGGGGAATGACAGAAACAAGTCCTGGGGGTGTAGGACTAGATGCTGCTGATGCTGAAAGAAAATTAGGCTCCGCCGGTAAACCACTTATGCATACTGAAATTAAAGTAGTAGATGATGAAGGGAATGAACTTCCTTGGGGCGAAGTGGGAGAACTCTATATCAGGGGTCCAAATGTAACTCCCGGTTATTGGAATAACCCAGAAGCAACCGAAGATTCGTTTGAAGATGGCTGGTTAAAAACTGGTGATGCCGCAAGATTTGATGACGAAGGCTTCGTCTACATAGTGGATCGCTGGAAGGATATGTATATTTCTGGAGGAGAAAATGTTTACCCTGCTGAAGTCGAAAATGTTATTTATCAGTTGTCTCAGATAGCAGAGGCAGCAGTTATTGGAGTACCAGATGAAAGATGGGGCGAGACCGGTAAAGTTTTTATCTCTCTTAAAGAAGGTCAAAAGATAGAAGAAAAAGATATCATTGAGCACTGTTTAAAAAACCTGGCTAAATTTAAAGTTCCTCAAAGTATAGTGTTCGTAGATTTACTGCCTCGAAATGCAACTGGTAAGGTTTTGAAGAGGGAATTGAGAGAAGAAGTCGTAGGTTCAGCCGCCCCGGCTATTACTTAAGATTACTAGGAGGAGAGTTATGGAATTAGGTATTTGTGTCGCTTCACATGTTGGAGATATTGACTATGTTGTTCGTGCAGAAGAATTGGGATACACACACGCTTGGCTAGCAGACTCACAAATGTTGTGGTCAGATTGTTATGCCACATTAGCTTTGGCAGCAACGCAAACTAATAAAATTAAACTTGGAACAGGAGTGGCAATAACTGGTACACGTCCAGCTCCGGTTAATGCAGCAGGCATTGCAACTATAAATGCTTTAGCTCCAGGAAGAACTTTTTTTGGGGTTGGAGCTGGTAACACAGCAATGAGGGTAATGGGATTGCCACCTCATCGCATAAAACAATTTGAACAGTATTTAAAAACTTTAGTCCCTTTATTGAGAGGAGAAGAGGGTGATCTTCAAGCAGGAGATAAATCAATTCCAATCAAACACATCATGCCAGATAAAGGATTTGTAAACTTCAAAGACCCCATTCCACTGTATATCTCAGGGTTTGGTCCCAAATCATTAGCTTTAGCTGGTAAATATGGGGATGGAGCTATTTTGGGAGTCAACACTCCAGAGACGGTAAGCGGAATGTGGCATTTGATTCAAGAAGGTGCCAGAGAAATAAACCGTTCCCTAGAACCTAAAAAAAATTATTACACAACTGCCTTAACCTCAATGGTGGTTTTAGAAGAAGGCGAAGCCGTTGATTCTGATCGGGTTAAATCTGAATGTGGTGCCATGGCTATGGCAGCTGTGCATTACAGTTACGATCAATATAGAAATTTTGGTCATCAGCCCAATAATGCTTTAAAGGAGATATGGGAAGACTACACTGCTCTTTTAGAATCTTTTCCAGAAGAAAGACGTCATCAAAGAATACACGAAGGCCACAATTGCTGGGTTCTTCCAGAAGAAGAGAAATTTCTTACACCTAAAGTATTGGCAGCATCTAATATGATTGGAACGCAAGATGAACTACTGGAGAGGTTGCACCAATTATCAGATTCAGGTCTAGACCAAGTGATGATTTTACCTAATTTTGATACTAGGTACGATGTAATCGAGAGAGTTGGAAAAGATATAATTCCAAATATCTAGTTTTATCTACCCGTTTTCTTAGGTTTTTTAAAAGGGACTTTTTCCCCATTTTCATATGCGTATTCAGCATGTAATTTTTGAATCCTCTTTGTCATTGAACCAGCTACACCTTCTCCAATTTTTCTTCCGTCCGCTTCTAAAATAGGTGTGATTTCTCCCATGGTACCTGAGGTGAATACTTCATCAGCCGAATAGAGATCTGTATTAGAAAGATTCTTTTCTTGAGTAGCTACCCCTTCTTTGTCAGCTATTTCTAGAATCATCTGTCTGGTAAGTCCTGGTAAGCAGCTATCAGTAGTAGGGGTCAATATTTTATTATCACGAACTAAGAAAATATTGGTGTCATTGGTTTCAGAAATAAACCCATTAGTATCTAACATGACCGCACTATCAACATTAGCTGTATTGGCTTCTATTACTGCAAGGATATTATTTAAAAGGTTATTGTGATGAATTTTTGAATCTAAGTGTTGAGGGGAATTTCTTCTTATTGATGACGTTATTACTCTTATGCCATTATTTGAATAAACCGGAGGTTTCCACTCAGCCAGAACTATGAGCGTACAACCTTTCTGATTAAGTTTAGGATTCATGCCCGAGGTAACCTTTTCACCTCTAGTAAGTGTTAACCTAATATGAGTTTCGTCCCACATTCCATTAGCTTCAAGGGTAGAGAATATTGCTTTTCGGATATTGTCTGTTGAAGGTAAGGAATCAAATGCAAGAGCTTTAGCAGAGTTTTGTAGTCTTACAAGGTGATCGTTTAAAGCAGCTATACGGCCTTTATATACCCTTAGTCCTTCCCAAACTGCGTCGCCACCTTGTACTGAACTATCAAATACAGAAACTTTAGCTTCGTTTCTAGGCAATAATTCTCCATTTATATTAACAAGAATATTTTCATTACGTTTATCTGGTAATTTCATTCTTTTTCTTGGTTAGTTTGAATAGCTTCCGATAAAAGTTTTTCATAATAAGGCAGGCACTCTGAAAGAACTTGTTTAAGCTCAACTGGAAAATTTGACTTGGCTTGATAAGACTGAAAACCAGTACTTTTATGAAGGGATTGATACCAATACTTAGCCCATATACCATCTTCTTTTCTAGGTTCAGCTGGCCAACTCAACATAGAATCAACAAATTCAAGATTCAAATGACCGCATAACTGCTTGAGTATATTTTTTGGATTCATTAATAATTCTCTTGAATCAACAACTATAGGCTTGTTTCCTAAACTTTTCAGATTTTTATATACCTTCCATTGTAGATCAAGACCAGTATCAGCAAGATTTGGTTTAGGTATATTTACAGCTAAAGACGACAACATATCTTTTGGATTCCTGATCAAGAATACATTTTTAAATTTTGGTAAAAAATCATGATTTATACCAACTAAGTGTTTTGTCATTTGTTTTAAAAACAAAACATCTTTCCCATCTAGATCATTTATTTTTAAAAGATCATCCATAACTAACTTACCATCACAATTAACTTCATCCATTATTTCTTTTCTTCCAGGGTGTTTAACCCCTGTTACTAAAAGATAATGGCCATATAGAGGTTCATCTACAACCTTAGTATCGTCTCGCTGCGCAAAACTATACATAAGGGCAGTAGACACATTCCGAGGGCCTGACCAGAGACATATTTTGTTCATAAAATAATTTTATTACAAAAAGAAGGAGTCTGGAGTTTGGTATAGTTAAGTTATGAGTTTAAGTAAATTTTCTTTAGAAGGTAAAAAAGCTCTTGTGGTTGGGGCGAGAAGAAATATGGGTAAGGCATTTGCCTTGGGATTGGCAGAAGCAGGAGCTGATGTAGCAATTACTGATATAAATATAGAGTCAGGTCAATTACTTAAAGTCAGTAAAGAAATAGAAGCTATGGATCGTAAATCACTAGCATTAAAGGCAGATATTTCTTCTGAAAAAGAAGTAAAAGAATTAGTAGGGACTGTAGTAGAAGAGTTTGGAACTATAGATATTTTAATGAATGTAGCAGTTATGTATCACCCTAAGTCTGTTGTTGATTTAGATGAAGATTCTTGGGAAAAGTTGACTAATGTAAATCTCAAAGGCTACTGGTTAATGATTCAAGAAGTATCCCCAATAATGATCCAACAAAATAGTGGAAGCATAATTAACTTAACTTCTAGGGGGGGGTTAAAGGCCCATGCTGACAAAGCAATGGGTAACTATGCAATCATAAAATCTGGAATTGCAATGATGACCCGTCAATACTGTCGATATCTTGGTCCTCATAATATAAGAGTCAATGCCATCGCACCTTCCTTAGTCGAATGGGAAGAATTCCCTGGCACAGAAAATAGAAAGAAAAAAAAGAAAAATGTAAAGAAAGAAAAAAAGGAAGTAACTGAAGCTGAAAGATTTGAATCTTGGTTAACAGGACCAGAAAACATTCCCCTTGGTAGAGTGGCAACTTTTGATGAGATGGCAAATGCAGCAGTATTTTTAGCATCTGATGCTTCAAGCTATATAACAGGCACTATACTCAATGTTGATGGGGGCTATATGGCATGAGTAAAGATTGGATCCTTAACCATTTAGGAATGATGGTAACCAACAGAAATGCTGTTCTAAATCATTTTCAGTCTATTGGAATGGGCGTGAGTGTGGGACCCCAGCCTTTGCTGCCCCATGAACAAGGTGAGGGTGAGCTTATGTACTTTCAAACCTTAGATGGAGATCCCATCACCCATAAATACACTACGGGAGGAGCTCATAATTTTAGAGATGGAAATTCACAAATAGGCGATTGTCAGTTGGAGGTCTATCCGATGAAGCCAGGACCTGGGATGTTTATTAGCGAATACTTAGAGAAAAAGGGACCAGGAATAAATCATATAGCTTTTAATACACCTGATATTGAGAGAGATACTCAATTACTTATAGAAAAGGGATGTGACCTCGTTTTTAACGCTTCTGTAAATGGCAAAACCATAGAGAATTATTTAGACACTCGTACGTTTGGTGATGTAATGATTTCTTTAAGACCCAGTGCTGGTAAGTGGGAAAATACTTGGAAAGAAAATAATTTAAATCATCCTTTGGTAAGTAATTGGAAACTATTAGGTTTAGGAATTGTTGTAGAGAATATTGAAAAAGCTTCTGACTATTATCTTGAATTAGGTTTTCCATTGAATCCAATATTAAAGGAATATGAATTTCCCAATATTCTCTCAAGTCAGATAGGGGTAGGACCAATTGTATTTGAGTTTTTGAAACCAACTAATAGAAGCTCTATTTACCAAGACTGTTATGACAATAGAGGAGAGGGCATAGCAGACTTTATTTATCTTGTAGATGATTTGAAAGCTGAAATTGAAAAGCTTACTCAAAATGGAGTAAGTCTTATAGATTCAAATAAAGACTATGCTATTTTGGAAACTAGAAAGGAAGGCAATATACTCACTCGCCTTATCCAAAACTAGTTTAATAATTACTTTGAAATCTTTAAAGCTGGAGCTGGCGATTGGATTCGAACCAACGACCGGCTGATTACAAATCAGCTGCTCTACCTAACTGAGCTACGCCAGCTAAAACTCGCGGCATTCTAACATACAGATAAAAACTTCTTTCTAGTTAACATCAAATTTTTTTTAAAGAAACTTCACCGAACCTTAGGTAATGACTTTCTCCATTTTCCTTAAAGATTAATTCACCGTTTTCTGTAATTCCATCTACAAATCCCTTTTTGGTCTTTCCCTCAAATTTAACTAAACATTCCTTGTTTTTTAGTAAATTTAGTCTTTCAAAATCATTTTTATAAAAAGAAAAACCTTTAGCTTCAAAATTACTTCTTAAACTAAGTAGGGATTCAAGAAGCAGTCCTGCTATTAAGTTTCTATCAAAATCCTTTCCAAAATATAGACTTAGTGAAGTCCAGTCCTGGTTAATTGAAACTTGCTCCTGATTAGACATCAGGACATTTAAACCAACTCCTACTACTATGCCGGTTCTTTTTTTACTTGAGAAAGTTTCAACCAAAATACCTCCCACCTTCTTTTTGGATAAAAATAGATCATTGGGCCATTTTATTTTTAATTCTTCATCTAGTAAGGGCTCGAGGTTTTGTGAGATTGCTACGGCTGTACTTAAGCTTAAACCTTCTAGATCTACAGGTTTTAAAGATGAGTTCCAAGCAAAAGAAAGGTAAATATTAAGATTTGCTGGACTTTCCCATTTTTTTCCACTTCGCCCGCGCCCAGCGTCTTGTTGTTCAGCAAAAATAGCAAAAGAATCCTCAAGGTTCTGCACTTTATCTAGTTTTTTCCTGGCTTCGTCATTTGTAGAGCCAATTACTTCAAATATAGTCAGGTCTACTAAAGATTCTTTATTTAAATTAGAAAGGTTCTTAAGTATCTCTTTTTTGTTGAGTAATTGTCTTTTTTCAGTCATTTTCCTTTGAAGCATAACAAATCTATTAAATTAAGTTGACAAGGTATTGTGAGGGCTCCAGAATTGCCCGCTATTTTAAGCAGAAGGAGGGGTTGGGGAGCGGTCAAACCCAGCAGACTGTAAATCTGCCGCCTCGTGCTTCGCAGGTTCGAATCCTGCCCCCTCCACCAGCTCTTAAATTTAGATTCCAAAATGTTCGAAAAACACTTGCAATAAAGGCTTAAACGGTCTATAAACACGCTCCGAGCTTTGGGTTGTTAGTGGGTTTCGCTGTATTTTTAACTTATTAAGTTATAAGGATTTTTTTATCTGTTTATTCGGAACGCTCTTTTCTGCCCTGAAAGTCAATAAATATAAGGGTTTTGGCTCATATAGCTCAGGTGGTAGAGCACGTCCTTGGTAAGGACGAGGTCACCGGTTCAACTCCGGTTATGAGCTCCAGATAAAAATGTTTTTGAATAGGAAATAAAAAATGTCGAAACAAAAATTTGAAAGAACTAAGCCTCATGTAAATGTAGGAACAATAGGGCATGTTGATCATGGTAAGACAACTCTCACAGCTGCTTTAACAAAAGTAAGCTCAGAGGCCTTTGGGTCTGACTTTACGAACTTTGATGGTATAGATAATGCTCCTGAAGAGAAAGAAAGAGGAATTACCATAGCAACATCTCATGTAGAGTATGATTCAGATGCAAGACACTATGCGCACGTGGATTGCCCAGGTCATGCCGACTACGTTAAAAATATGATTACTGGTGCTGCTCAGATGGATGGAGCAATTCTAGTCGTCAGCGCTGCTGATGGTCCAATGCCCCAAACAAGAGAACATATTCTGCTTGCAAGACAAGTTGGAGTACAACACATAGTTGTGTTCTTGAACAAAGCCGACCAAGTTGATGATGCTGAGCTTATAGAACTGGTAGAAATGGAAGTTAGAGATCTTCTTACTGAATATGATTTCCCAGGAGAGGATACTCCTATAATTACAGGCTCAGCCTTAAAAGCTCTAGAGGGGGATGCCGAAAATGTTGAAAAGATCAAAGAGCTTGTGAACTCTTTAGATACTTTTATACCAGAACCAGTAAGAGAGCTAGATAAACCTTTCTTAATGCCGATAGAAGATATTTTCACTATCCAAGGTAGAGGTACTGTAGTTACTGGAAGAATTGAAAGAGGCGAAGTTAAGGTTAATGAAGAAATAGAGATTGTTGGTATAAGGGAAACAAGCAAAACCACTTGCACAGGCGTGGAGATGTTTAGAAAACTTCTAGACGAAGGTAAAGCTGGTGAAAATGTTGGAATCCTTCTTAGAGGAACTGAAAGAGATGGAGTAGAGAGAGGTCAGGTTTTAGCTAAGCCTGGTTCCATTACTCCTCATACTAAGTTTGAAGCTCAAATCTATGTATTAACTAAGGAAGAAGGTGGAAGACACACGCCATTCTTTAAAGGATATAGGCCCCAATTCTATGTTAGAACCACTGACGTAACTGGAGCTGTTGAATTACCTGCTGATGTAGAAATGGTAATGCCTGGAGATGATTTAAGTATATCGGTAGAACTGATTTCTCCTGTAGCAATGGAAGAAGGAATGAACTTTGCTATAAGAGAAGGCGGACGAACTGTAGGTTCTGGGGTAGTTTCTAAAATTATTGAGTAGGCCAGTAGCTCAATTGGCAGAGCGGTGGTCTCCAAAACCACAGGTTGGGGGTTCGATTCCCTCCTGGCCTGCCAGCTTAAGCTACTAGCTTAGAAGGCAAGAAATGAGAAATGGAAGTTAGATTAGGAACTATGCAGAATTATTTTCGTTGGTCAGTTGGTTTACTCCTTATAGCAATAGCTATTTATGGTAATTCTTATTATTCTTTAGAACCTCTCTTATACAGAGTGTTGGGAGTCCTAATTCTTTTGGCTCTATCAACTGTTATTTTGGTTACAACAGTTGAGGGTAAAGAGGGCCTAAAGTTGATACTAGAATCAAGAACTGAAATTAGAAGGGTTGTTTGGCCTTCCAGACCTGAAACTACTCAGACTACGCTAATAGTAATAGTAGCTATAACAATTGCCGGTTTAATTCTCTGGGGTCTCGATTCTTTATTTGGTTGGGCAACAGCTTCTTTATTAGGATAGCTATGACTATGGAATGGTATGTAATTCACGCTTATTCAGGTTATGAGAACAAAGTACGCGAAGCTCTATTGGAGAGAATTGAAAGGTTTAGTATGGAAGATAATTTTGGTGAAATTCTGGTTCCTTCAGAAGAAGTAGTTGAATTAAGAGGAGGGCAAGAGAAAAGAATTCAAAGAAAATTTTTCCCCGGATATGTGCTTGTTAAGATGGAGCTAAATGATTCAACCTGGCATCTAGTCAAAGATACTCCAAGAGTAATGGGTTTTATTGGTGGTTCTAAAGATAAACCTATCCCCATAAGTGAAGAAGAAGCTAAAGGAATAATGCAGCAATTGGAGCATGGAGCTGAAGTTGCCAAACCAAAAATTACCTTTGAACCAGGAGAAATGGTCAGAGTTATAGACGGGCCTTTTAATGATTTTAGTGGAGTTGTTGAAGAAGTTAACTATGAAAAAAGTAAAGTTAGGGTCGCAGTTCTCATTTTTGGAAGATCGACTCCTGTTGAATTGAATTTCAATCAAATAGAGAAAGCATAATGGCCAAACAAGTTAATGGTTATATAAAATTACAAGTGCCTGCTGGAACTGCCTCTCCTAGTCCCCCTGTGGGCCCTGCTTTAGGTCAGCATGGATTAAATCTAATGGATTTCTGTAATGCTTTTAATGCGAGAACTAATGATATAGAAAAAGGATTGCCTGTTCCTGTTGTTATAACTGTATATGAAGATAAGTCTTTTAACTTTATTATTAAAACCACTCCGGCATCAATACTTATAAAGAAAGCAGCTGGATTAGAAAAAGGTAGTGGCACACCTAACAGTCTAAAAGTGGGGCAAGTTACTAGAGCTCAACTAGAAGAGATAGCTAAAATTAAGGATCCAGACCTAACCGCAGCTGATATGGATGCTGCTGTAAGAACTTTAGAAGGAAGTGCTAGGAGCGCAGGAATCGAGGTGGAAGGGTAGTGGCAAAACTAAGTAAAAGGCAAGAGTATTTGAGTACTCTAGAAGAAAGAAAGTATTCAGTTTCTGAAGCGATACAATTCTTAAAATCTGGACCTAAAACAAATTTTGAAGAATCTGTGGATGTATCCATTAATTTAGGAATAGATGCTTCGAAATCTGATCAAACAGTAAGAAGTGCAACTTCCTTACCTGCAGGCACAGGAAAAACTTGCAAGGTTGCTGTTTTTGCTGAGGCAGAACAAGCAAAAGAAGCATTAGAATCTGGGGCTGATGCTGTGGGTATGGAAGATTTAGCAGAGAAGATAAAAAAAGGAGAAGATAACTTTGATGTTGTAATAGCAACTCCAACAACTATGAAGATAGTGAGCCCTCTAGGAAAAATATTAGGACCAAAAGGGACAATGCCAAATCCTAAAACTGGGACTGTAACTAAAGACATAGGGAAGGCTGTTAAGAATGCGAAAGCTGGACAAATTAGATATAGAGCCGATAAAAGCGGAATTGTTCATGGAAGAATAGGTGATCTTTCTTACAGTTCTGAACAAATTCAACAAAACATCGAGACCTTATTAGTAGATATTAAAAGAAATAAGCCAGCTTCTTCTAAAGGAATTTTTATTCAGAAATTATCTTTAAGCTCTACTATGGGCGCAGGAATAGAATTGGATATGGGTACATTAAGTTTTTAGAAATGAATATATTTAAAAAAGAATTCTTAGGTAAGGTGCGGTTTGTTCGCATTTATCAAAGACCGTAGGTGCAAAACATTTGTTTTGCTTAATTATCAAAGCCTACGCAGATGGAAGTGATCATAACGAAAGTTATGTTTTTACATCCAATTTTCTAACTAAAAGAATTTTAGTTAGAGGAGTATAAGAAGATGCCAATGCGCATTGACGATAAGAAAGTAGCAGTAGAAGAGTTAAACGAAATAGCAAATAAAGCTATTTCAGCTGTAGCAGCCGATTATCATGGCACCTCTGTTTCTGAATTAACTAAATTAAGGGAAGAAGCTAGAAATTCTTCTGTTCATTTAAAGGTTATCAGGAATACGTTAGCTAAAAGAGCTTTAACTGACACCAAATTTTCTTGTTTTGATGAGCTTTTAGTTGGTCCAACTATCTTAGCTTTTTCTTTGGACGATCCTGCTAGCGCAGCGAAGTTGGCAAATAACTTTAATAAAGTTAATTCCAATTTCAAAGTTAAGGGTTTGTCTATGGGGGATACCTTATTAGAGTTAAGTAGATTGAGTGATATAGCAAATCTTCCCACTAAAGAAGAAGCTATAGCTCAGTTGGCAGGTTTGCTAAATGCCCCTCTAGTTAAGTTGGTTTCATTGATTAATGAAATTCCTACCAAATTAACTAGAACTTTAGAGGCAGTTAAGCAACAAAAACAACAGGCAGAATCTTAGATTTTATAAATTTATTGGAGAATAAAATGGCATTAAGCAAAGAAGAAATTTTAGAAGCTATTTCTGAAATGAGCGTAATGGATATAGTTGATTTAATTTCAGCTATGGAAGAGAAATTTGGAGTATCTGCGGCTGCTCCGGTAGCAGTTGCAGCAGCACCATCATCAGGTGAACCTGAAGGCTCAGATGAAGCTGAAGTAGCATCTGGAGATCTACTTTTGGCAGAAGTAGGAGATAAGAAAGTTGATGTTATTAAGGCAGTTAGATCAATAACTGGGCTAGGACTCAAGGATGCAAAGGGGCTTGTTGATGGCGCTCCTTCAGTCATAAAGGAAGGAATACCTAAAACAGAAGCAGATGAATACTTTAAACAGCTAGAAGAAGCAGGAGCTAAAGCAGAGTTTAAATAAGAATTAACAATTTTTCTTAATTTTAAAAAAAGAGGTACTTATGGCATTTTCATACACCGAGAAGAAGAGAGTAAGACGCAGTTTTGAGAAGATATCAAGCGTTATGGATTTACCCAATCTTTTAGCTACTCAATTAGAGTCTTATGAGCATTTTCTTCAAAGGAAAGCTGACCCTTTAAAGAGGAATAACCAAGGACTAGAGTTGGTCATTAATTCAATCTTTCCAATTGAGAGTCATAATGGACTTGCAAGAATGGAATGTACTAGCTACGAGCTTGGTGAACCTATTTATGATGAGAGGGAGTGTAAGTTAAAGGGAATTACCTATGAAGCTTCTCTTCACATAAATTGCGATCTCTTTTTTATTGATAAAGAAACTGAAAAATTAAAAGAAGGAAAATCTCAAAAAGTTTACTTGGGCACAGTACCATTAATGACTGATCATGGAAGCTTTGTTATTAATGGAACAGAAAGGGTCGTAGTTTCCCAATTGCATCGTTCCCCAGGGCTATTTTTTGATCATGATAAGGGTAAAAGTCATTCTTCAGGAAAAGTTTTATACGGTGCTCGAGTAATTCCTTATAGGGGCTCTTGGCTTGACTTCGAGTTTGATGCTAAGGATCTCGTTTATGTAAGAATAGATAGAAGGAGAAAGCTTTATGCATCAATTCTTCTAAAGGCCTTAGGGTTTTCAAACCAAGGTATTTTAGAGTGCTTCTACGAAACAGAAATATTTAAGGTAAAACCAAATAATACCTATCAACTCCAGTTAATACCTAAAAGATTAATGGGTAGAGTTACTCCCATGGATATTTCATATAGAGGTGAAGTGATAGTTAAGAAAGGCGAAAGAATAAGCGCAAGACACATTAGAAAAATCGAAAGTACCAAAATAAAACACCTGGAATACGAACAGAATAGTATGGAAGGACTTGTTCTTGCTAAAGACATAGTAGACAAGACAACAGGTGAAATCTTAATAGAATGTAATTCCATAATAGATGAAGAGCTTCTAGACATTTTACAAACTTTAGGTTTAAAAGAAGTACAAACTCTTTATATAAACGACTTGGAATCAGGACCTTATATGGCAGATACATTAAGGGCTGATTCGACCACGAATGATATAGAGGCACTAGTTGAAATCTATAGGATGATGAGGCCAGGAGAGCCTCCTACCAAAGAAGCTGCCACAACATTATTTAATAGTCTTTTCTTTAATCCTGAAAGATATGATCTTTCTGATGTAGGAAGAATGAAATTTAATAAAAGACTAGGAAGGCCATCTATTGAGGGGAATAGTGTTCTCGAAAACGAAGATATTGTAGACGCACTAAAAACTCTTGTTGCAATAAGGAATGGAAAAGAACAAGTTGATGACATTGATCATCTGGGTAACAGGAGAGTTAGATCAGTTGGTGAAATGGTTTCTAACCAATATAGAATTGGTTTGATTCGTGTTGAAAGAGCAGTTAGGGAAAGGTTAACAACAGCTGACACAGATGATCTTGGGCCTCAAGATTTAATTAATGCAAAACCTGTTTCTGCTGCTATTAAAGAATTCTTTGGATCTAGCCAACTATCTCAGTTTATGGATCAAGTAAATCCTTTAGCTGAGATCACTCATAAGAGAAGGGTTTCTGCCTTAGGCCCAGGTGGACTTACAAGGGAAAGAGCAGGATTTGAAGTTAGAGATGTACATCCTACTCATTATGGAAGAGTGTGCCCTATAGAGACCCCGGAAGGGCCAAATATTGGGTTAATAAATTCTTTAGCTGCCTTTGCACGAACTAACGAATACGGTTTTTTAGAAAGTCCTTTTAGAAAAGCTAAGAATGGAAAAGTCACTGATAATTTTAAATATTTGTCAGCTATTGAGGAAGGAGATTATGTTATTGCGCAAGCCAGTGCACTTTTAGATAACACTAATAGATTTACCGAAGAACTTGTGCCTGTCCGGTATAAAAATGAATTTTCACTTATGCCTCCTGAAAGAGTTGATTTTATGGATGTGTCTCCTCAACAAGTAGTTTCAATTGCTGCTGCTCTTATTCCTTTTTTAGAACATGACGATGCCAATAGAGCTCTAATGGGTTCAAATATGATGAGGCAAGCAGTTCCTACCCTCCAAACTGAGACACCTTTGGTAGGGACAGGGATGGAAAGGATAGTTGCAAGAGACTCGGGTTCTTGCGCTATAGCTAAAAGAGGAGGAGTTGTAGAAAGTATTGATGCAAGCAGAATTGTAGTAAGGGTAAATGAGAAGGAAATAAATCCTGGGGACTCAGCGGTTGATATTTATAACATTATAAAATATACAAGATCTAATCAGACTACTTGCATAAATCAAAGACCTATAGTTACTGAAGGAGACAAGGTTAGTAAGAATGATATATTGGCTGATGGCCCTTCAGTAGATTTGGGTGAGCTTGCACTGGGTCAGAATGTTCGAATTGCCTTCATGCCTTGGCATGGATATAACTTTGAAGACTCGATCCTTATTTCAGACAGGCTTGTCAGTGAAGACAAGTTCACTAGCATTCATATACAAGAACTTACTTGCATAGCAAGGGATACAAAATTAGGAGCAGAAGAAATTTCAGGGGATATTCCAAATGTTGGTGACTCTGCCTTATCTAAACTTGATGAATTTGGAATAGTTTACATAGGTGCTGAAGTCAAGGCCGGAGATATTCTTGTCGGCAAAGTGACTCCAAAAGGAGAAACTCAACTAAGTCCAGAGGAGAAGTTATTAAGAGCTATATTTGGTGAAAAGGCTTCAGATGTGAAGGATAGCTCTTTAAGAGTCCCTTCTGGAGGTGATGGAACTATTATTGATGTTCATGTCTTTACAAGAGACGGGTTAGAAAAAGATGGAAGAGCATTAGATATTGAAGAGTCAGAATTGAAAGAGATAAAAAAAGACATAGATGAAGAACTGAGTATTATTGAAGGTGCAACCTTTTCTAGATTGGAGAATATTATAATCGGGAAAAAAGTAGCATCTTCAAAAGGGATTCCTAAGGGTTCAGCCATTAAAAAAGATCATTTAGATGCGATGTCTAAAAATGACTGGTTCAAGATCCGTTTTCAGAATGAGGCTATAAATAAACAACTTAAGCAGATTGAATTAAATCTTAATGAGTATAGAGAAAATCTTAAAGAGATTTTTAAACAAGAGAAATCTAAGGTATCTGGTGGAGATGACTTAGCTCCAGGTGTCTTAAAAATTGTTAAGGTTTATTTAGCAATCAAAAGAAGAATTCAACCAGGAGATAAGTTAGCAGGCAGGCATGGAAATAAAGGAGTGATTTCTGTAATTATGCCCATGGAAGATATGCCTTATGATGAAAATGGTGAGCCAGTTGATATAGTGCTCAATCCTCTTGGGGTGCCTTCTAGAATGAATGTTGGCCAAGTTTTGGAGACCCATCTGGGTTGGGCTGCTAAAGAACTTGGCTCAAAAATAAAGGATTTAATTGATGAAGGTCGTAAAGTTTCAGAAATCAGATCTTTATTAAACAAGATTTATGGAAACGACACCAATAAGAATCTAGATTCCCTTAATGACAAAGAAATTCAAGAGCTGGCAGGAAATTTAAGAAATGGAGTTCCAATGGCTACTCCTGTATTTGACGGAGCTAAAGAATCTGAAGTAAAAGATATGCTTGAGTTAGCAGGATTACCTTTAAGTGGTCAGTGTAAACTCTATGATGGTAGAACAGGAGAGGAGTTTGATAGACCTGTAACCTTAGGCTACATGTACATACTTAAGTTAAATCATCTTGTTGAAGACAAGATGCATGCTAGATCTACTGGAAGTTATAGTTTGGTAACCCAACAGCCTCTGGGTGGTAAGGCCCAGTTTGGAGGACAAAGATTTGGTGAAATGGAAGTGTGGGCTTTGGAAGCTTATGGAGCCGCCCATACTCTTCAAGAGATGTTAACAGTTAAGTCTGATGATGTAATCGGAAGGACAAGAGTTTATAAGAATCTTGTAGATGGAAATTTTGAGATGGATGCTGGTATCCCAGAATCTTTTAATGTATTAACCAAGGAAATTAGATCCTTGGGTATTGATTTAGAACTTGAGTCAGTAGAGAAGAAGTAGGAGAGCAAAATGAGAGATTTAATCAATGTGTTAAGGGATCAAGGTCATGGAATTGAATACAATAGCATTAAAGCTGGACTTGCTTCTCCTCAACAAATTAGATCCTGGTCTTTTGGTGAAGTAAAAAAACCTGAAACTATAAACTACAGAACTTTCAAACCTGAAAGAGACGGGTTATTTTGTTCCAAAATATTTGGCCCTATAAAAGACTATGAATGTATTTGTGGCAAATACAAAAGGATGAAGCACAGAGGAGTGGTTTGTGAGAAATGTGGTGTAGAAGTCACTTTATCCAAGGTTAGAAGAGAAAGAATGGGTCATATAGAATTAGCATCACCTGTAGCTCATATTTGGTTCTTGAAATCACTTCCTTCTAGGATAGCTTTGGCTTTAGATTTAACCTTAAGAGATTTAGAGAGAGTTCTTTATTTCGAGTCCTTTATCGTGATCGACCCTGGTATGACAGACTTGGAACCATGCCAATTACTTTCAGATGAAGAATATTATGAATCATTAGAGCAATGGGGTGATGAATTTAGTGCTGGAATGGGAGCAGAATCTGTCCAAAATTTATTGAGAGACCTTGATTTAGATTCAGAGATTTTACGACTTCAAGAAGAAATTCCAAATACAAAATCAGAGGCGAAATTAAAGAAACTTTCTAAAAGACTAAAGCTATTAAAATCTTTTAAAGATTCAGGCAATAAGCCTGAATGGATGGTAATGGAAGTCTTACCAGTTCTACCGCCTGATTTAAGGCCATTAGTTCCTTTAGAAGGAGGAAGATTTGCAACTTCAGATTTAAATGACCTTTATAGAAGGGTAATTAATAGAAACAACAGACTCAAGAGACTACTAGATCTTAATGCACCTGACATTATCACTAGAAATGAAAAAAGAATGTTGCAAGAATCCGTTGATGCTCTTCTTGATAATGGCAGAAGGGGTAGGGCGGTTACTGGTTCCAATAAAAGGCCACTTAAATCCTTAGCTGACATGATTAAAGGAAAACAAGGAAGATTCAGACAAAACCTTTTAGGTAAAAGGGTAGACTACTCAGGAAGATCTGTAATAGTTGTCGGCCCCACTCTTAAACTACATCAATGCGGCCTTCCTAAAAAGATGGCTTTAGAGCTTTTTAAGCCTTTTGTATTTGGAAAGCTACAACAACTTGAGTTGGCAAGTACCATCAAATTAGCTAAGAAGATGGTAGAAAGAGAAGAACCAGAAGTTTGGGATATTCTTGCAGAAGTAATTAGAGAACATCCAGTATTATTAAACAGAGCCCCCACCCTGCATAGATTGGGAATTCAAGCTTTTGAGCCTGTTTTGGTTGAAGGTAAAGCTATACAACTACACCCTTTAGTCTGTAAGGCTTATAACGCTGATTTTGATGGCGACCAAATGGCAGTTCATGTGCCGCTCACATTAGAAGCGCAACTTGAATGTAGAGCGCTTATGATGGCTACAAACAATATTCTTTCTCCAGCAAATGGAAAGCCAATAATCGATCCTTCACAAGATGTGGTTCTAGGCATTTATTACATGACAAGAGAGAAAATAAACGCAAAAGGAGAAGGTCAAGTTTTATCTTCTCCTGAAGAGGCAAATAGGGCTTTTCAGTTAAATGCTGTAGATCTTCATGCAAAAATTAAAGTTAGACTCAAACCTAACAATCTTCCTGATGAAAAAACAGAAATAATAGAAACAACCCTTGGAAGAACTTTACTATATGAATTGTTGCCTGAAGGAATGCCTTTTGATTTAGTTAATAAGACTCTGGACAGCAAGACAATCTCAAGTCTTATAGATGTTTGTTATAGAAAATCTGGTTTAAAGAAGACTGTAATATTTGCAGATAGATTAATGTACATGGGTTATCAGTTCTCTACGAAGTCAGGAGCTTCTTTATGTATAGATGATTTTGTTATTCCTGAAGAGAAAGAAAAATATGTAATTGAAGCTGAAAGTGAAGTCAAAGATATTGAAGCTCAATTTGCTTCAGGCCTTGTCACCAAAGGAGAAAAATACAACAAAGTCATTGATATCTGGTCAAGAGCAAACGAGATGATAGCTAAAGCAATGATGGATAATATTTCTACTGAAGAAATAAAAGACTCAGAGGGAAATCTTGTTACCTCAGATTCTTATAATTCTGTTTACATGTTTGCCGATTCTGGGGCTAGAGGTTCTCCAGCTCAGATAAGACAACTAGCTGGGATGAGGGGGTTAATGGCAAAGCCTGACGGATCAATTATAGAAACTCCTATTACTGCAAATTTTAGAGAAGGTCTTACAGCTCAACAATACTTTATTTCAACCCATGGAGCTAGAAAGGGGTTAGCTGATACGGCACTTAAAACAGCAAACTCTGGGTATTTAACCAGAAGACTGGTTGACGTAGCTCAAGATCTAGTTATTAGTGAAGATGATTGCAAAACTTCTACTGGCATAGTTATGAGACCTATTATTGATGGAGGTGAGGTAATAGTTCCTTTAGGAGATAGAGTTTTAGGAAGAACAGTTTCCAAAAATGTTTTAGGGCCAGATAACAAAAAAATCTTAATAAAAAAAGGTACGTATATTGATGAAGATTTGATCGACAAATTTGATGATCTTGGTGTCTATGAATTAAAAGTAAGGTCAGCTATCCATTGTGAGACTATTTATGGTGTTTGTTCTAAATGTTATGGAAGGGACCTTGGAAGAGGCCATGAATCACATATAGGAGAAGCAGTAGGAATAGTTGCGGCACAATCTATAGGTGAGCCTGGTACCCAGCTAACAATGAGAACTTTTCATATAGGTGGAGCAGCTTCTGGAACTTCAGCTGAAGACAATGTTGAGGCAGGCATAGACGGTAAGATTATCTATGATTGTAGAACAATTAAAAGGAAGGATAATACCTATGTTGTTTTATCTCAGTCTTCAGAATTAAGCGTTGAAGATAAAGAAGGAAGAACAATTGAAAGATACAAGATTCCATACGGAACAACTCTTAATTTCTCAAACGGATCAAAAATTAAACAAGGAGATATCCTAGCTAAATGGGACCCCTTGACTAGACCTATTATTGCTGAGGTAGGAGGTAAAGCCAAGTTTGTTGATATAGATGATGGAATAACAGCTAGACTAAAAACGGATGATCTTACTGGCCTTTCTAATATAGAAATTATAGATATAACTGAAAGGGCTAAAGGTGAGGCTCAAGAAAAGAAACCTTCTATACATATAGTGGATGGCAGAGGAAAAGAGAAAACTATTCCAGAATCAGAAGCTCCTGCCATTTATACTCTCCCAGGCAACGCGTTCATTGGCCTAAATGATGGGCAAGACATTGAGTTGGGAAGTGTAATAGCTAGAGTTTCACAAGAGTCAGCAAAAACTAAAGATATTACGGGCGGTCTACCTAGAGTTGCTGATTTGTTTGAAGCTAGAAAACCTAAAGAGGCAGCAATCCTAGCTCTAGAAAGTGGAATAGTATCTTGGGGTAAACCTACTAAAGGCAAAGAAAGATTAATTATTACTGATGAATCAGGAAATGAGTGTGCAAGCCTAATTCCTAAGACCAGACATATAAATGTATTTGAAGGAGAGAGAATAGAAAAGGGTGACATTGTTTCGGATGGTGCTTTGAGCCCTCATGACATTTTGGAATTACGAAGTCTAGAAGAGCTTACAGAATATGTCGTAACTGGAATACAAGAAGTTTATAGGCTTCAAGGTGTAACTATTAATGAGAAGCATATTGAGGTCATCTTGAAGCAAATGTTAAGGAAAGTTGAAATAACTGACGCAGGTGATTCAGACTTCATAACAGGAGAACAAGCTGAATTATCTAGGGTAAAGGAAACTAACAAAGAACTTTCTAAGGATAAAAAAGCAAAAATTAAATATAAAAGAATATTATTAGGAATAACTAAAGCTTCTCTTGCTACTGATTCATTTATTTCAGCTGCTTCTTTTCAGGAAACAACTAGAGTGTTAACTGAAGCTGCAACGACTGGACGAAAAGATAACCTCAGGGGCCTTAAAGAAAATGTAGTAGTAGGCCGTTTAATACCTGCTGGTACTGGCCTGGCTATGATGAAAGAAGAAAAGATAGAAGTGGATGATCCGGATTCAATTGATCTCGAGGAAGCCCTAAGTCAAGCGTTAAGTGAACAAGAAGTTCAGTAATTGATTGACGCGGATAATACCAATAATTAAAATGCGCGACCTTAAATTCTACAATTTATAAAAGATGTCTACTGTCAATCAACTTATTAGGAAGCCAAGAAAAAGGAAGAAGCTTAAGACAGATGTGCCTGCTTTAAAAGGCTCTCCTCAAAAGAGAGGTGTTTGTACTAGGGTTTATACTACAACACCTAAGAAACCTAACTCAGCATTAAGAAAAGTTTGTAAAGTTAGATTAACTTCTGGCTTTGAAGTGATTTCTTACATAGGAGGAGAGGGACATAATCTTCAAGAGCATTCTGTTGTTCTTATCAGAGGAGGAAGGGTTAAAGATTTGCCCGGAGTGAGATATCACACTATAAGAGGTACCTTAGATACTGCTGGTGTAGATGATAGAAAACAGAGAAGATCAAAATATGGCGCTAAGAAATCTAAATAAAGAAACTAATGTCTAGAAGAAAAGCAGCCCCTAAGAGAAAAATATTACCTGACCCTAAATATGGGAATTTAAAGCTGGCCAAATTCATGAATCAGATTATGAAAGACGGCAAGAAATCCATTGCAGAAGGTATTGTTTATGGAGCTCTATCAGAGATTGAAAGCAAATCTAAAAAAGAACCTGTAGAAGTTTTTGAGAAAGCTCTTGAAGAGGTAGGCCCAGTGGTGGAAGTAAAAGCAAGAAGAGTAGGGGGTGCAACTTATCAAATACCCCTGGAAGTTAGATCTTCAAGACGCCAAGCGTTAGCCATGCGTTGGCTTGTAAGCAGTGCTAGATCAAGATCTGAAAAAACCATGACTTTAAAACTAGCCAATGAGTTGATTGATGCCTCTGAAGGAAAGGGAGAAGCAATTAAGAAGAAAGAAGATACCCACAGAATGGCAGAAGCGAACAGAGCTTTTTCGCATTTTAGATTTTAATTATTAAACAACATACTTAAAAAATGGCAAGATCTACTCCATTAGAACTTTATAGGAATATCGGTATTATAGCTCACGTAGATGCTGGTAAAACCACTACTACAGAGCGCGTTCTCTTTTATACAGGAATATCCCATAAGATAGGCGAAGTTCATGATGGGGCAGCCGTAATGGACTGGATGGAGCAAGAACAGGAAAGAGGAATTACTATTACTTCCGCTGCAACAACTTGCTTTTGGAAAGGGACAAGTCAGCAATTTACTGAACATAGAATTAACATCATAGATACCCCTGGTCACGTTGACTTTACTATTGAGGTGGAAAGATCACTTAGAGTTTTAGATGGGGCCATTGTTGTCTTTTGCGCTAGTTCTGGAGTTGAGCCTCAGTCTGAAACTGTGTGGCGCCAAGCAAATAGATATGAAGTTCCGAGATTAGCATTTGTAAACAAAATGGACAGAGCAGGTGCAGATTTCTTAAAAGTTGTTGATCAAATGAAAATAAGGTTGGGTGCAAACCCAGTTCCTGTTCAGTTACCCATAGGAGCTGAAGAAGACTTTAAAGGGGTAATAGACCTAATAAATATGAAGGCTATTTATTGGAGCGAAGAAGACATGGGAACTTCATTTGCCTTGGAAGAGATACCTGAAGAGTTAGTTTCTGAAGCAAATAAATGGCGAGAAAATATGCTCGAGATAGCAGCTGAAGCAAACGAAGCTCTTATGGACAAATACTTAGAAGAGGGAGATCTATCTGTAGAGGATATTAAAGCAGGACTAAGAGAAAGAAACTTATCTTCTGAAATTGTTATAACTCTATGCGGAGCTGCTTTTAAAAATAAGGGAGTGCAAACACTTCTAGATGCAGTGATAGATTTTCTACCTGCACCAAATCAAGTTAAACCCATGACAGGCGTATTGGATGATAAAGGAACGGAAGGCACTAGGAAGGCAGATGATAAAGAACCTTTCTCTGGGCTTGCTTTTAAGATAGCGACTGATCCCTATGTAGGATCTCTAACTTTTGTAAGAGTCTATTCTGGAACTCTAAACTCAGGGGATTCAGTCTTTTTACCCTTGAAAAGAAAGAAAGAAAGAATTGGGCGAATGCTTCAAATGCATTCAAATAAGCGTAAAGAAATAGATGAAGTCCGCGCAGGGGATATTTGTGCAGTTATAGGTTTAAAGCAAGCTGTTACAGGAGAGACTCTTTGTGATGAAAAAAATCAGATAATTTTAGAGAAAATGAATTTTCCTGATCCAGTAATTTCTGTTGCAGTAGAGCCAAAGACTAAAGAAGATCAGGAAAAGATGGGCATAGCCTTAGGAAGATTAGCTCAAGAAGACCCTTCTTTTAAGATGAGAACAGATGAAGAGTCAGGCCAAACAATCATTTCTGGAATGGGAGAACTTCACCTTGATGTTTTAGTAGACAGAATGAGAAGAGAATTTAACGTAGAAGCCAATATGGGAAAACCCCAAGTAGCTTATAGAGAAACAATTAGAAAATTAGTCGAACAGGAAGCTAAATTTGTAAGACAATCAGGAGGAAGAGGTCAATACGGGCATGTATACATAAAAATGGAGCCCTTAAAATCAGATGAAGAAAATTATGAATTTGTAAATAAAATAGTAGGAGGCACTATTCCTAAAGAGTTTATTCCTGCTGTTGATAAAGGCTGTCGGGAACAAATGGAAGCTGGGGTAATAGCAGGATATCCTTTAGTTAAAATTAAAGTTACACTTTATGACGGCTCATTTCATGATGTAGATTCTAGTGAAATAGCTTTCAAAGTAGCGGGCTCAATGGCTTTTAAGGATGGAGCTTTGAAAGCAGATCCAGTCCTATTGGAGCCCATTATGAGCCTTGAGGTAGTAACCCCTGAAGAATATATGGGTGATGTGGTTGGAGATTTAAGCAGAAGGAGAGGAGTTATAGGTGGTATGGATGACGGTCCTTCTGGCAAGGTTATTTCCGGAGAGGTGCCTTTAGCAGAAATGTTTGGCTATGCAACTGATCTCCGGTCAGCAACACAAGGTAGGGCCACTTTTACTATGGAACCTCTTAAATATTCAGAAGTACCACCCAATGTTGCTGAAGCTGTAATTAATAAGAACGAATAACTAGTTTTAATTAATCTAAAAACCCCTTAATTAAAGGGTTTTTTTATATATTTATGTTGACACTTTGGCGTCACAAACCTAGAATTTGCGCTCTTTTTTGATGGTTGGGCTCTAATCATGAATTTTTGCTGATTTGAGCCTTTTTTAATAGTAGTTTTGCCCTTTTTTTAGGCAAAATTTTTTAACTCTTCTTAGATGAAGTGGGAACAGGATTGTGCAAAACCAAAGCATAAGAATTAGGTTAAAAGCTTTTGACCATAGGCTCATAGATAAGTCTGCGAAAGAAATCGTAGAGACAGTAAAACGCACGGGCGCTAAAGTTAAGGGGCCAATACCTTTGCCGGTTAAAAAACATAAAACAACCATCCTGACTTCCCCTCACAAAGATAAAGACGCCCGCGACCAATACGAAATAAGAACCCACAAAAGAACACTAGATATCATAGAGCCATCAGAGAAAACTTTGGATGCATTAACTAAATTAGAATTATCTGCTGGGGTACTTGTACAGATCAGTCTAGATGAGGTTTGAATCATGTCTTTAGGATTAATAGGAAAAAAACAAGGAATGACCCGAGTCTTTACAGAAGAAGGGGGGTCTCTACCTGTAACTGTGGTGAGTGTTGATGCAAATACCATTACTCAAATAAAAACTGTAGACAATGATGGTTATAGCTCTGTTCAAGTAACGACAGGTCGGAAAAAAGAAAAACACTTAACTAAATCAGAATTGGGACACTTCAAAAAATCTTCTGTAGATCCTGGAGAGGGTTTATGGGAATTTCCTATTGAAAACACAGAAATTGAGAAAGTAGAAATAGGAAAAGCCATACCTTTGGCATTATTCAAAGAGGGACAAGTAGTAGATGTTTCGGGTGTATCAAAAGGAAAAGGCTTTGCTGGAACTGTTAAAAGATGGAATTTTCAGATGCAAGATGCAACTCATGGTAATTCTTTATCTCATAGGGCACCCGGATCTATAGGCCAATGTCAAACCCCAGGAAGGGTTTGGAAAGGAAAAAAGATGTCTGGTCATATGGGATCAGAAAAGGTAACTGTCCAGAATTTAAAAATTATTTCCATAGATTTAGAGAATAGCTTGATACTTATTCAAGGTTCTATCCCTGGCTCAACAGGCTCTCGGGTGATACTAAGGCCTGCGAGAGGTGAAAATGTAGAATTCCCATTCGAAGAGACCCAACCAGAAGAGACCCAACCAGAAGAGACCCAACCAGAAGAGACCCAACCAGAAGAAAAAAAGCCTAAAAATAAAGCTGAGAAAACTGAATCAGAATAAAAAAATGAAAATGCAAGTTATAGATCAAAATGGAACAAAAGGATCTGAAATAGAGTTCCCAGAGACTATTTTTGCTCAAAAATATAATTTTGATCTAGTTCATCAGCTAGTTTCAACCTACATTCATAATTCTCATCCAAATACTAAAGCGCAGAAAAATAGATCTGCTGTAAGAGGAGGGGGAAGGAAGCCCTGGAGACAAAAGGGTACTGGAAGGGCCAGAGCAGGAACGATAAGAAGTCCTATTTGGAGATCAGGAGGGGTTACCTTTGCCCATGTCTTTAGACCAACAAAGAAGAAAAAGGTGAATAGGAAAATGTATAGGGCAGCTTTCAGATCTATACTCTCTAGATTAATTAATGAAGAAAGGTTAGTTGTTATAGATAGCCTAGAAATTAACGAACCCCCCAAAACTTCAGAAATAAAAAACTTGCTCTCCAAGTTGGGTTTTTCGAATGCTGTATTTGTTTTTAAAGAAAAGAATCAAAATTTTGAAATTGCTTCTAAAAATTTATTTAACATCCGTTCACAAACTATTAATTCATTAAATCCTGTTGACCTTATAAATGCTGAAAAGGTGGTTTTTACAGAAGATGCTCTCACTTCATTAGCAGAGGTACTTTCATAATGAAAAAAGATATCTATAAAACCATTAAAGCGCCTCACCTTACAGAAAAGGTTACTAATCTTATGAATCAAAGTAATCAATACGCATTTAAAGTAGATATTAATTCTACTAAAAAAGAAATAAAGAAAGCTGTGGAAGCATATTTCTCAGTTGAGGTAAATAAAGTCAGAGTTTTGAAGGTAAAAGGAAAGACAAAGCGTTCTCGACACAGAATTAAGCAAAGACCAAATTGGAAAAAAGCTTATGTAAGTGTTGCAGAAGGACAATCGATAGATGTAGGAATAGAATAGATGGCAAACCAAATAAAAAAATCTAAACCTACTTCACCTGGAAGAAGATTTCGGTCTTGGGTTTCTAGAGAAGGTCTGCATAAAGGATCGGGCTTTCAAGCATTATTAGAAAGTAAAAAGCAAAAATCTGGCAGAAATAATAAAGGCCGTATTACTTCAAGACATAGAGGGGGTGGTCATAAGAAGAATTATCGTGTTATAGATTTTAAACGTGATAAAGATTCAATAAAAGCTCGTGTTGAAAGATTAGAATATGACCCGAATAGGTCTGCTAATATAGCTCTTGTTCTTTACCAAGATGGTGAAAGAAGATACATAATTGCTCCTGAAGGTTTAAAGGATGGAGATGTTATAGAGTCAGGATCAGCTTCTTCAATTTCGATTGGGAATTGTTTAAGCCTTTCAGATATGCCATTAGGGACTTCAGTACATTGTATTGAAATGTTTCCTGGAAAAGGAGCCCAAATAGCTAGAAGTGCGGGTTCTTCTGCCCAGATATTGGCTATTGAAGGAAGATACACAACTTTAAGGCTTCGTAGTGGAGAAGTAAGAAAGGTTCTTTCTAATTGCAAGGCCACTATCGGGGCCGTTTCTAATTCTGAGCATGCTTTAAGATCTGTGGGGAAGGCTGGAGCAAAAAGATGGTTAGGGAGAAGACCAAAAGTAAGAGGTGTTGCAATGAACCCTATAGACCACCCACATGGTGGAGGAGAAGGAAAAACTTCTGGGGGCAGACATCCAGTGACTCCTTGGGGCGTACCTACAAAAGGGTTCAGAACAAGGAAAACTAAACAACAAAGTAATCGCCTAATAGTTAGGCGTAGATACCAGTAAGAATTATGCCTAGATCATTAAGAAAAGGACCCTTTATAGATTTACATTTACAGAAGAAAGTAGATAAAGCAATTGCTGAGAATAATAAAAAGCCAATTAAAACCTGGTCAAGAAGATCTCTCATAACTCCTCAAATGGTGGGCCTTAACATAGCTGTACACAATGGAAGACAGCATGTACCCATCTTTATCCAGGAAGATATGGTTGGTCATAAATTAGGAGAATTCGTTTTAACGAGGACTTTCAGGGTTCATTCAGGGGATAGAAAGTCAACCTAAAGAAGAAAAATGACAGAAGTAAATGCAACATTAAGGAGCGCTAGAGTATCTAGTCAGAAGGCTAGGCTGGTAGCTAATCAAATTCGTGGAAAACAAGTTGAAGAAGCTTTAGATATTCTGTCCTTTGAACTACAAAAATCAGCACCTATTATTAAAAAGGTCTTGGAATCTGCCATTGCAAATGCTGAACACAACCAAGGTCTAGACATTGATAGATTATTTATTTCAAAAATCTTAGTTGATGAAAGTTTTACTATGAAAAGAATTAGACCGCGCGCAAGAGGCAGGGCAGATAGATACTTAAAACGTAGCTGTAACATTAAATTAATACTAGAGGAAATAAGTTAATTATGGGTCAAAAAGTTCATCCTATAGGCTTTAGATTAGGGATAACCAAAGAGCATACCTCTCATTGGTATGCTGAAAAATCTAAATATACTGAAAATTTGCTTAAAGACATTGAGGTAAAAGAGCACTTATTTTCACAATTAAGTCATGCTTCAGTAAGCAGAATAGAAATTGAGAGGACAGAAGATAATGCAAGAGTCTTAATTCATACTGCAAGGCCAGGTGTGGTAATTGGGAAAAGGGGTGAAGATATTGATCGTATGAGGGAAGAAATAACATTGATGATGGGTATACCAGTTACTTTAAGTATTCAAGAAATTAGGAAACCAGATTTAGATGCAAAGCTTTTAGCTGATAATGTTGCGCAGCAATTGGAAAGAAGAGTTATGTTCAGAAGAGCAATGAAAAGAGCAATACAAAACGCAATGAGACAAGGAGCTCAAGGTGTAAAAATTAGAGTCGCTGGAAGGTTAGGCGGTGCTGAAATAGCCAGAGCAGAATGGCACAAGGAAGGAAGAGTTCCACTTCATACTCTAAGAGCAGATGTTGATTATGGTTTATCAGAAGCAAAAACAACTTATGGAATCATCGGCGTAAAAGCTTGGGTCTTCAGAGGGGAAATTCTAGACAAAAAGGCCAAAGAGAAAAAAGAAAAATAGTGAATTAATATGTTTCAGCCTAAGAGAACTAAATATAGAAAACAGCAGAAAGGTAGAAATACAGGTAATGCAATGCGTGGCAATACTATAAGTTTCGGAACTTTTGCTCTAAAGGCTACTTCTCGTGGGATGCTAACTTCAAGACAGATTGAGTCGGCCAGAAGAGCAATGACAAGGAAAGTAAAAAGAGGGGCAAAAATTTGGATAAGAGTTTTTCCAGATAAGCCCATAACCAAAAAACCTCTGGAAGTAAGGCAAGGAAAGGGTAAGGGAAATGTTGAATATTGGGTTTGTCCAATTAAACCTGGAAAAATACTTTACGAAATGGAGGGAGTGGATGAAGACTTAGCTAGAGAAGCCTTTGCTTTGGCCTCATCAAAAATACCTGTCTCTACTAGTTTTGTGAAAAGGTCTTAAAAAATGGCTAAGAAAGAAACTTTTTTATCCAAAATTAGGGGAGACTCCTCAATCTCCCTAAACGAAGAAGAAATGTTGAGAAAAGAATTATTGGATTTAAAGATGTCTCTTGCTTCTGGCAAGTTAAAAGAGATACATAAAATTAAAAAAATTAGAAAATCTATTGCTCAACTAAAGACCGTTCAAAGAGAAGCTATAAAAGAAGGGAATAATGACTGAAAAAAATAAAAGACAGATGACAGGGCTAGTTGTTAGTTCAAAAAGAAATAAAACCATTACTGTTTTAATTGAAAGGAAAGTTAAACATCCTCTCTATAAGAAAATTATACGAAGATCTACAAAGTTACAAGCTCATGATGAGGGTAATGAATGTTCTGAAGGTGATGTAGTTATTATTGAAGAAAGTAAACCTTTTTCCAAGACTAAAAGCTGGAAGTTAGCAGAAATAGAAAAAAGAGTTAAAAATGTTGGTTAATAAAAATGATTCGTGAACATACATATCTAGAGGTAGCTGATAATAGTGGTGCCAGAAAGCTTATGTGTATAAGGGTTCTTGGTGGATCTAGGAAACGTTACGCTAAAGTAGGAGACATAGTTAAGGTAACTGTAAAGGAAGCCATTCCTACAGGAAGAGTAAAGAAAGGTGAGGTCATAGATGCTGTTGTGGTCAGGACAAAGAATAGATTGAGGCGTTCTGATGGTTCTGCTATCAGATTTGATGAAAATGCGGCAGTTCTAATAAATGCTCAGAAACAACCTATTGGTACAAGAGTGTTTGGACCTGTTTCTAGGGAGCTTAGAGGTGAAGAATTTATGAGGATAATTTCTTTAGCACCGGAGGTTTTGTAAACCATGTTAAAGATTAAAAAAGGAGATGAAGTAATAGTTATTGCTGGTAGGGATAAGGGCAAGCAAGGCACGGTTTCTGCCTTAGCACCTAATAGTAAATGTTTTGTTAGCGGAGTAAATTTGGTGAAAAAACATACTAAACCCAATCCCCAAGCAGGCGTACAAGGGGGAATAGTTGAGAAAGAATCTTTGATAGATCTTTCAAATATTGCCATTTTTAACCCTTCTTCTAAAAAAGCGGACAAGGTTTCCATAAATGTCTCTGAAGAAGGTAAAAGAACAAGAGTTTATAAATCTTCAGGTAAGGAAATTTAGTAGATGATCTCTTTAAAAGAACATTATTCAGACAAGGTATTGCCAGAACTGAAACAGGTTATGGGTTTAACAAGCGATATGGGAGTACCAAAAATTACAAAGGTAACTATAAATATGGGAGTAGGAGAAGTTCTTACTGATAAGAAAATTCTTGAAAATGCTGTCGAAGATTTAGCTTTAATAAGTGGCCAGAAACCTTTGATAACTAAGGTTAGAAAATCAGTAGCTAATTTTAAGATAAGAGAAGGCATGCCCATTGGATGCAAAGTGACTCTTAGAGGCGATAGGATGTTTGAATTTCTACAGAGGTTATTAGGCATTGCTATACCTAGGGAAAGAGATTTTAGAGGACTTGATATTAGTTCATTTGATGGACAAGGAAACTATTCTCTGGGGGTAAAAGAACATATTATTTTTCCTGAAATTGATTATGACAAAGTAGATAAGATACGAGGAATGGATATCTCAATTACAACATCTGCTAATAGTGATCAAGAAGGAGAATTATTATTAAGAGCTATGAATTTTCCATTTAAAGATTAGAGGTAGATATGGCAAAAGCATCAATGATTGCAAGAGAAAGAAAAAGAGAGAAGACCGTTATTCGTTATTCAAAGAAGAGGGCAGAACTGAAAGAGATGATTAAAAATCCTAATACTTCAGATGAAGATAGGGCTCAAGCTCAGGTTAAATTACAAAAACTACCTAGAGATGCTAACCCTATAAGAAAGCAAAGGCGATGTGCAATAACTGGCAGGCCTCATGCTGTTTATAGGAAATTTGGTCTTGGGAGAAATAAGTTAAGAGAATTAGCTATGAAAGGAGATATTCCCGGATTAGTTAAATCTAGTTGGTAGTTAATATGAGTATGCAAGATCCTATCTCAAGCCTTTTAACAGGAATTAGAAACGCTCAGGCTAGAAGAAAGCCAGAATTCATTGTTTCTTCATCTTCAAAAAAAATAGCTCTTTTAGAATTGTTGGTAAGAGAAGGTTATATCGATTCAATAACTGTAGAGGAAGGAAAAAAACCTGAAGTTTCAATCCTTCTTAAATACTATGAAGGAAAACCAGTAATCAGAGAAATAAAGAGACTAAGTAAACCAGGATTAAGAGAGTATGTAGGAAAGAAAGATTTACCCTCAATTAATGGCGGTTTGGGTATTGCTGTTGTATCTACTAGTAAAGGGTTAATGACAGACAAGCAAGCCAGGGAAGCTGGTTTAGGTGGCGAGTTACTTTGTTCAGTATTTTAATTTATGGCTAAGACTTTTTTAAAACCAATCAATATACCCTCTGAAGTGTCTTTATCTTGTAAGGACAAATCAATTTTAGCAAAAGGTAAATTGGGAGAACTTGTATTAAATGTGCACTCTGATGTTGAGCTTTTAATTGATGATGAAAAAATCTCTTTTTCCCCATCCAATGAATTACCTCAGACGCTTGCTTTAACTGGCACTATGAGGGCGCTTACAAAAAATATAATAGAGGGTGTTTCAGTTGGTTTTGAAAGAAAATTAGAGATTAATGGTGTTGGTTATAGAGCTAAATTATCAGGTAATAAATTAGAATTAAGCTTAGGATTCTCCCATCCAGTAGTTTATGAACTACCTCAAGCTGTTTCAGCTGAGGTTCCTAGCCAAACCGAGATAGTTTTGAAATCAGCTGACAAACAAATGATTGGTCAGGTCGCAGCAGAAATAAGAAGTTTTAGACCTCCAGAACCTTATAAAGGAAAAGGGGTTAGGTACAGTAATGAAAGAATTAGAAGAAAAGAGTCCAAGAAAGCATAAAAATGAGTAAGAAGAATATATCAAGGTTAAGAAGAGCTAGAAAAACTAGATCTAAAGTTAGATTCAAGGATATTCATAGACTAACAGTTTTTAGATCAAGTATGCATATTTATGCACAAGTAATGCTTAATGATGGATCTGAAGTTGTAACCTCTGCCTCTTCAAATGAATCAGAAGTTAAGGGGCCGAACAATGGAAATATTGACACTGCTTCAAAGGTGGGAAGGCTTATTGCAGAAAGAGCTTTGGAGAAAGGCATAAAACAAGTTGCTTTTGATAGGTCTGGATACAAGTTTCATGGAAGAGTAAAGGCCTTAGCCATGGCTGCTAGAGAAGCTGGATTATCTTTTTAGATAAGGATTAGAAATGGAAAAAAATGTAGTAACAGACAACCTAAGTTCAGAGGTTCTTGAAGAAAAACTTGTGCAAGTAAATCGAGTTGCAAAGGTAGTTAAAGGAGGAAGAGTCTTTGGTTTTACCGCTGTTTCTGTAGTTGGAGACGGTAATGGAAAAGTAGGTTATGGCAGAGGTAAGGCCCGTGAGGTACCTATAGCAATTCAAAAAGCTCTTGATAATGCAAGGAGAAATATGGTTTCTATAGAGCTGAAAGGAAATACTATCCATTATCCTGTAAAGGCAAAGCATGGATCTTCAATTATTTTTATGAAACCTGCAGCTCCAGGAACAGGAGTTATTGCTGGAGGGGCTATGAGGGCGGTACTAGAATTAGCAGGAGTTCAAGATGTTTTAGCTAAATGTTACGGTTCTACAACACCGTTAAATGTAGTACAGGCAACTTTAAAAGCTCTTAAAGAAATGGAATCACCGAAGGGCGTCAGCCAAAGAATTGGAAAGAAGTGAAATAAATGAGTACAACTGAGATAGAAGTGAAATTGATTAAGAGCTTAATAGGCTCTAAGAGCTATCAAAGAAATTCTGTCAAGGGCTTGGGATTGTCTAAATTAGGACAAGTAGTTTTTGTAAAAGATACAGACCAGAACAGAGGGATGATCAATAAAGCAAAACATTTACTGGAAGTTAAGGAATAAAAAATAATAAGACTGATTATGAAATTGAATACCTTAAAATTAAATAATTTGGTTCCACATAAGGGCCTTTCTTCAAGAACAAGTAAGCGGAAGAGAAGAGGTAGAGGACCCGGAAGTGGTCTAGGAAAAACTAGCGGAAGAGGACACAAAGGACAAGGTTCTAGATCTGGAGGAGGAGTCCGAGCAGGCTTTGAAGGCGGGCAAATGCCACTGCAAAAAAGGGTTCCCAAGTATGGGTTCTTTTCAAGGAAGAGTAGATTCTCTGAAGAAATAAGATTAAGTACTCTTATAAAGTTAGATAAAAAAGAGATTAATATTCAAGTTTTGAAAGAAGAGGATTTAATTAATCAAAATACTTCTAAGGTTAAGGTCATTAAAGATACAGAGTCTTGCTCTAAATTGAATTTGAAGGGAATAAATACAACTGCTTCTGTAAAAAATCTGATAGAAAGTGCTGGTGGGAAAATTGAGGTTTAATTATGTCTGTTAATCCTACAGGGCAACAAACAAAAGGTCTTTCAGAACTTTGGAAGAGATTAAGGTTTGTTCTATTTGCAGTCATTGTATACAGAATTGGCACTCATATACCTATACCAGGAATAGATCCAGATAAATTAGCTTCTATATTCCAACAGAACCAAGGAACTTTATTAGATTTATTTAATATGTTTTCTGGTGGAGCACTAGAGAGAATGAGCATTATGGCTTTGAACATTATGCCTTACATAACTTCATCAATAATAATGAGTTTAATGGAAGGAACAAATCCTTCTTTGAAAAAAAGATTTAGAGAAGAAGGAGAGGAAGGAAGAAGATTGCGAACGGCTTATGTTCGATACGGAACAGTAGCATTAGCATTGCTACAAGCTACTGGTTTGGCACTTGGGCTACAGAATCAAGGTTTGGCATTAGATCCAGGACCTATTTTCCAACTTATAGCAATTGTTTCTTTAGTAACCGGAACAGTCTTTTTAATGTGGCTAGGAGAATTAGTTACAGAGAGGGGAATAGGAAATGGTATTTCTATTATAATTTTCTCAAGTATTGTTGCAGGATTACCTCGAGCAATAGGTCAAGCATTTGAGGGTGCCAGACAAGGAGATATAAACCTACTTCTTTTGTTATCCATAGCATTAGTAGCTGTTGTCGCTGTTGCTTTCATAGTATGGGTTGAGAGAGGCCAGAGAAGAGTTACTGTAAATTATGCTAGAAGGCAGCAAGGAAGAAAAATGGTACAAGGACAAACTTCTTACCTCCCTATGAAGATTAATCAAGCAGGAGTTATCCCAGCGATATTTGCTAGTAGTTTATTACTGTTTCCTGCTTCGGCCTCAACCTGGTTTGGTCAAGGGCAAGGGTTTGAGTGGCTTCAAGAAATATCTCTAGCTTTAAGTCCCGGTCAGCCTTTGTATGTAATTTTATTCTCGGTATTGATTGCTTTTTTCTGTTTTTTTTATACTGCTCTTCAGTTTGACTCAAAAGATATTTCCGAGAATTTAAGGAGGTCAGGTGCTTACCTACCAGGAATAAGGCCAGGAGAACAGACAGCTGATTATATTGACCAAGTAATGACAAGATTGACTGTGTGGGGCTCAGGCTATTTGATTTTAGTGTGTTTAATGCCTCAGTTTTTAATTGTTTCTGCTAGCGTACCCTTCTACTTAGGTGGAACATCTCTACTGATTGCAGTAGTCGTGGTAATGGATTTTATGGCCCAGGTTCAATCACACTTGATGTCTCAGCAGTACGAATCCCTTCTTAAGAAAGCTAATTTGAAAGGTTATGGAAATAATCCTTTAGGGGGCAGGTAAATCATGAAGGTAAGAGCATCTGTAAAGAGAATCTGTAGAGATTGTAAGTTGGTCAAGAGAAAAGGGCGAGTTTACGTAATATGTGATTCAGAACCCAGACATAAGCAGAGACAAGGATAGGAGGAACTATGGCACGTGTAGCAGGTATAAATATTCCAGACAATAAACATGCTGAGATTTCATTAACTTATATATTTGGTGTAGGGAAGACCAGAGCTTTGGACATTTGTTCCAAAACAGGAATTGCCCCTACTGCAAAAATAGGAGACTTGAAAGAAGCGGAACTTGAGCTGATAAGAAATGAAGTCACAAAATATTTAATTGAGGGAGATTTAAGGAGAGATATAGCTACAAATATAAAGAGGCTTCAAGACCTTGGAACTTACCGAGGAATCAGGCATCGTAGACATCTTCCTGTAAATGGACAAAGAACTAAAAATAATGCAAGGACATGTAAGGGTCCTAAGAAACCAATCAGAAGGTAGAATTTATGGCAAAAGGAAAAAAATCAACAAAAAGAAAAGTGAGTGAAGGCATAGCTCATATTCATGCTTCGTTCAATAATACTTTAATTAATGTAACCGATAAGCAAGGAAATACTTTGGCTTGGTCAAGCGCAGGTGGTCAAGGTTTTAGGGGTTCTAGGAAAAGTACTCCATTTGCAGCTCAGAGAGCAGCAGAGGTTGTAGCAGAACAAATAAGATTAAACGGAATAGAAACTTTGGAAATTGAAGTTCGAGGGCCTGGATCAGGAAGAGAGTCAGCGATAAGAGGTTTAAATTCTATGGGATTTAAAATAACTAAAATAACAGATGTCACTCCTATCCCTCATAACGGTTGTAGACCGCCAAAGAGGAGGAGAGTTTAATATGGGAAGGTACTTAGGACCAAAGAGCAAGTTATCGCGTAGAGAGGGAAGAGATCTTCTACTAAAAAGTGGCATAAGAAGTTATGAATCAAAGTGCCATTCAGAAACCTCTCCTGGCATGCATGGAAGAAGGAGAGGAAGAATCTCTGATTATGGCATTCAACTTAGAGAAAAGCAGAAGGTAAGAAGGCTCTACGGGATAATGGAAAGACAGTTTAGAAATTATTATAAATCTGCTGCTAGAAAAAAAGGGGTTACTGGTGATAATCTTCTACAACTTCTTGAGAGCAGACTAGATAATGTTGTTTATAGACTGGGATTTTCTTCTACAAGAGCTGAAGCTAGGCAATTAGTAAGCCACAAATCTGTAGAGGTAAATGGCCTCACTGTTAATATACCTAGTTACCAATTGTCACCTGGAGACATTGTAAGCCTTAGAGAAAAAGCTAAAAATCAAAAAAGAGTTAAAGAGGCCTTAGAGATCTCTTCTTCTAGACCAGAATGTGAATGGCTAGAAGTAAATAAACCAGATTTTTCAGGAGTATATAGTTCAGCTCCAGAAAGAGAATTTCTAGATTCTGATATTAATGAGAATCTTATTGTTGAACTATATTCAAAATAATTTGAAGAGGAATAATATGACTGATAATTACGACATAATTAAAGATTTTCTTGTACCAACTGAAATTTTGGTAGAAGAATTAGGGCCAACAAGGTCTAAGATAATTCTTGAACCTTTAGAACAAGGTTTTGGACATACACTAGGAAATGCCTTAAGACGTATCATGCTGTCTTCAATGCCAGGAACTGCTGTCTCAGAAGTAAAAATAGATGGAGTTTTACATGAATACAGCACTATTGAAGGAGTCCAAGAAGATGTAATAGATATTCTTTTGAATCTAAAGGAGCTTTCAGTAAGACTACTAGAATCAGAAGAAGCTGAACTAAAAATTTCTAAGAAATCTAAAGGTAAGGTGGTAGCAGGAGATATTGACACTCCTGCAGGCGTAGAAATAATTAATCCCGATCATCTTATAGCCACTCTAACAGATAAAGGATCTCTTAATATGTTATTAAAAGTAACAAGAGGTAGAGGGTTTGTTCCAGTAAAACCTCTTTCTGAAGATGAAGGACAAGAAACGGGTCTTTTAAGATTAGATGCTACTTACTCACCAATAAAAAGGGTTTCATATACTGTAGAAGATGCCAGAGTTGAGCAAAGAACGAATCTAGATAGATTAATCGTTGATATTGATACTGATGGTACTCTTGATGCAGAAGAAGTTTTAAGAATATCTGCGACTATCCTTCAACATCAACTTTCAGCTTTTGCAGAGCTAGGAAGATTGGAAGAGGTGATAGAAGAAAAAGAAGAAGCGATGATTGATCCTGTAATGATGAGACCCGTGGATGAGCTAGAACTAACCGTCAGATCTGCAAACTGCCTAAAAGCTGAAAATATACATTACATCGGAGATCTGGTTACTAGAATGGAATCAGACCTTCTAAGAACCCCAAATCTTGGTAAAAAATCTCTAAATGAAATAAAAGAGGTTTTAGCTTCAAGAGGACTTTCTTTAGGACTGATACTGGAACATTGGCCTCCAGAAACTACTTAAAATTTTTAATATGAGACATAGAAAATCAGGAAGAAAACTAAATAGAAATAGCTCTCATCGGACTGCTCTGATGAGAAGTTTAGCTATCTCTATTATTCTTCGTGAGTCTATTAAGACCACTTTAGCTAAAGCTAAAGAAATCAGAGGCTTCTTAGAACCTTTGGTGACTCTTGCCAAAGAGAATACTGTAGCCAATCAAAGAAAGGCCTATTCAAAATTAAGAGACAAAGCTGCTGTGGCTAAGCTGTTTTCTGAAATAGGACCTAGATTTAAGGAAAGACCTGGGGGTTATTTAAGGGTCATTAAACGGGGACATAGAGCTGGAGATAAATCTCCTATTGCCCAAGTTGAATTTTTGAAAGAAGATAATGAAGTTTCCGAATCAGAAGCACTTGAAGAAGCATCTAGTTAGCTACTCTTGTCACTTTTGATATTTTCTTAGTTTTTAATACCTTGCAAAGATGTTTTCCGGTATAGGAAGATTTTGATTTAGAAACTTCTTCAGGAGAGCCTTGCGCAACTATTTCCCCGCCTGCATAACCGCCTTCTGGACCTAGATCAATAATCCAATCTGAACATTTAATTACTTCCATGTTGTGTTCAATTACTACAACTGTATTTCCGTTGTTCCTAAGTTTTTCTAAGACCCTCAATAACAATTGGACATCATGAAAATGTAATCCAGTAGTGGGTTCATCTAAGACATACAGAGTGTGACCAGAAGTTGATTTGGATAATTCTTTAGCGAGCTTTACCCTTTGAGCCTCACCGCCAGAAAGAGTTGTGGCCGGTTGACCAAGTTTTATATATCCAAGTCCAACTTCCATCAAGGTTTTAAGCTTGTTATTTATTGAAGGAATAGCACTAAAGAAATCCAGAGCATCTTCCACTGTCATATCTAATACCTCGAATACATTCTTTCCTTTGTATCTGATATCCAAGGTTTCTCTGTTGTATCTTTGTCCATTACAAGCATCACACTTAACATAAATATCTGGTAGAAAATGCATTTCTACTTTAATAAGACCATCTCCTTGGCAAGTTTCACACCTTCCACCTTTCACGTTGAAGCTAAATCTACCAACTTTATAGCCTCTAGATCTTGATTCTTGGGTTCCAGAAAAAAGTTCTCTTATTGGAGTAAATAATCCCGTATAAGTTGCGGGATTTGATCTGGGAGTCCTTCCAATAGGGCTTTGGCTTATTTCAATTATTTTCTTGATATTTTCAGCTCCTTTAATGCTACCGTAGGGTTTAGCATTAAGCTTTTCTTTATTACCAAGAATATTTGAAACAGCAGGCAAAAGAGTCTGGTTTATTAGGGTAGATTTACCAGAACCCGATACTCCTGTAACACAAACGAAAAGACCAATAGGTAATTGTAAACTTAAGTTTTTTAGATTGTGTCCAGTGGTTTTATCTAAAAATAACCATTCCCCTTCAGTTGTTTTTTTCCCTGGTTTAATTCTCTCTTTAGGCACTTCTATCTGTTTCTTACCTGAAAGGTAAAGACCAGTAATTGAAGTAGTTGATTTAGATATTTCCTCTGCAGTTCCTTCAGCACATACCTGTCCACCATTAATACCAGCTCCTGGGCCTATATCTATGATGTGATCAGCAAAATGCATAGTTTCTTCATCATGCTCAACAACTATTACTGAATTACCTTGATCCCTAAGTTTTTCTAGAGTTTTTAATAGTTTTTTATTGTCTCTTTGGTGAAGTCCTATGGAAGGTTCATCTAAAATGTAAGTAACTCCGACCAATCCTGACCCTATTTGACTTGCTAATCTTATTCTTTGGGCCTCGCCACCACTTAAGCTTTCTGCACTCCTGTCCAACGTTAAGTAATTTAGTCCTACATCTATAAGAAATTCTAACCTTTCTTTTATCTCTTTTATTATTCTGTCTGCTATCTCTTTTTTTGTTCCTGATAGCAAAACATTTGAAAATAATTTGAATGCTTCATCAATTGTAAGGCAGGTTATTTCTGGTAAAGAATTGTCTTGAATGAACACGTTTCTGGCTTCTTCTTTTAGTCTGGTACCATCGCAGAGCTGACAGTCTTTCAGACTAATTAATTTGGATAACTCTTCTCTAATGTAGTTGGATTCTGTTTCTTTATATCTTCTATTAACATTATTTAGAACACCTTCGAAAGGAAAAAACCTTTCAACCAATCGTCCTCTCTTATTTCTCCAACTAAAATTTACTACCTCTCCTTCAGTTCCTAAGAGAACTAACTTCCTCACACTTTTATCTAATTCTCCAAAAGGTTCATCCAGAGAGAAGTCATACTGCTTGGATAAAGACCTTATTAAATGAAAATGGTATCTGTGGCTTGAATCCCAACCCCTTATGGCACCTTCACGAAGACTAAACTGAGGTTCGTGAATAACTTTATCTTCATCAACATAAGGTTTCACCCCAAGACCTTCACACTCAGGACATGCTCCTGAAGGATTGTTAAAAGTAAATAATCTTGGTTCTAATTCTTGGATGCTGTAGCCACATTCTGGGCAGGCCATCTTTGATGAGAATGTAATTTCAGAATTCTTTTCGGAATCCAGAAGCTTGAGAATCCCTTCTCCTATGCCCAAACCATGGTCCACAGATTCAGATAATCTTAAAATGAAATCTTCATCATCTAATTTAGAAGGAATTTCAAGTCTATCTATAACCGCTTCAATAGAGTGTTTCTTATTTTTGTTTAATTTTGGGGTATCGTCTATATCAACAATAATGCTATTGACCCTAACTCTTACGAAGCCTTGAACCTTTAATTCTTCAAAGACATGCAAATGTTCTCCTTTCTGTTCAGTAATGAGTGGAGCTAAGAGTACAACTTTACGGCCTTTATTAATCTTTAGTATTTGATCTGCTATTTGTTCAACTGTTTGTCCTTCAAGAGAAATTTCATGAGTTGGGCACTTAGGAGTTCCTGCACGTGCAAAAAGTAATCTTAGGTAGTCGTAGATCTCAGTTACAGTAGCTACCGTAGACCTAGGGTTATGAGAAGTAGATTTTTGTTCTATTGATATCGCTGGTGAAAGTCCCTCAATATGGTCTACATCAGGTTTCTCCATGATCGATAAAAATTGTCTAGCATAAGAAGAAAGAGATTCTACGTACCTTCTTTGACCTTCTGCATATAGAGTATCAAAGGCCAAAGATGACTTTCCAGATCCTGATAAGCCAGTTAAGACTACAAGTTTATTTCTTGGAATATCAACATCTATATTTCTAAGATTATGTTGTCTTGCGCCTTTAACTTTAATATGTTTCATTTAGTGAAAACTTTTGAACCGTAAAATAAAAAACTGATTATAATCTCTTAGACAAAAACAAATAAGTTAATTTAATTAAAGGAAAGAAATGGCTAGAAGTGGAATAAATAAAGTGATCTTGGTAGGAAATTTAGGACAAGATCCTGAAGTTAAATTTACAGCTGGGGGAGCAGCGGTGACTACTTTAAGTATTGCTACCTCTGATTCATGGAAAGATAAAGATTCGGGCATGGATAAAGAGAGAACTGAATGGCATAGAGTGGTTCTTTGGAGAAGATTAGCTGAAATTGCAGGTGAATATCTAAAAAAAGGATCAAAGGTTTACATTGAAGGGCAATTGCAAACAAGGAAGTGGGAACAAGAAGGCCAAACTAGATATACAACAGAAATAATTGCTAGAGACATACAATTTTTAGACAGCAGAGGTAGTGCAAACACCTCAAACCAAGAAGGTGCAGGAAAGAGTGAGGAACCAGCTCCTGATGTGCCGGATAGTGGGATTGATGATGACGATATACCTTTTTAGGTCTGGTTTTCAAAAATTAAACAGGCGTTTGTTCCACCAAAACCAAAACTATTACTCATAACCCTATTCACTTTGAGTTCTTTGTTTTTGAGAAGGATTGGTGTGCCTTTAATCTTTTCGTCTAAGTTATCTATATTGGCTGAGCCAACAAGGAAATCTTCAGTAAGCATAATTAAGCTGTAAATAGCTTCTTGTACACCCGCAGCTCCTAAAGAATGTCCTGTAAGAGATTTAGTGGAACTAATGTAAGGAATTTTTTTACCAAAAAGATTTCTTATGGCTTCAATTTCTACAATATCACCTACTGGCGTGCTAGTACCATGAGCATTTATATAGTCTATTTTCTTTTTATCAGCCATAGACCAAGCCATTTCCATGCATCTGAAAGCTCCTTCACCTGAAGGGCTAACCATATCTTCTCCATCTGAAGTTGCTCCATATCCTGTTAATTCAGCATATATATGAGCCTCCCTTTTTTTCGCATGATCTAATTCCTCAAGGATGATGACTCCTCCTCCTCCAGCTATTACAAATCCATCTCTATCTCTATCAAATGCTCTAGAGGCTGATTGTGGGTCATCATTGTATTTTGTTGATAGGGCACCCATTGCATCAAATAAACTTGTCATACCCCAGTGTTCGGCTTCTGCCCCGCCGACTATCACCACATCTTGTTTATCTAATTGAATTTGTTCCATGCCTGAGCCTATGCAATGTGCACTGGTCGAGCAAGCAGATGAAATAGAGTAATTTATGCCTTTTATACCCAAAGAGGTTGCGAGGCATGCAGAAACAGTGCTTCCCATTGCACGAGTTACTCTATAAGGTCCTATTCTTTTTAAACCTTTAGTTCTCAATATATCTGCTGAGTCAATCTGATCCTCTGATGAGGCGCCTCCAGATCCCATAATCAAACCAGTTCTGTGGTTAGAAATATCGTCATTGGTTAAGTTTGAGTCTTGTAATGCCTGAACTGCACTGAGATACCCATAACCAGCCGCGTCTCCCATAAAGCGATAAACTTTTCTGTCTATTTCTTCCTTTAAATCAATGTCTTTTATATTTGCTGAGACGTGACTCCTAAGTCCCATTTCTTTGTTTTTTTCATTAATCTCAATGCCGGAGGTTAAAGATTTTAGAGAATTTTTAACTTCGCTGATGTTATTTCCTATGCTTGAGATAATTCCCAAACCAGTTACTACTACTCTTTTCATAAAATTCAGAAAGAAGAGGTATCTTCAAATAAACCTACCCTTAGACCTTTTGCTGTATAAATAATCTTGTCATCCACTGCCATGGTGCCATTGCCTAAGCCGACTGTGAGTTTCTGATTGAATACTCTTTTCATGTCTATCTCATAGGTAACTTTTTTAGCTGAAGGTAAAACTTGTCCTGCAAATTTAACCTCTCCTGATCCTAAAGCTCTTCCTTTTCCAGGGTTATTGAGCCAGCAAAGAAAAAAGCCGACTAATTGCCACATAGCGTCAAGAC
>Ga0208750_1000011_pt1 | contig 46931 bp, 43 predicted proteins | sample Knorr_S15_td_O2m_FD_185602 | JGI IMG/M metagenome (GOLD analysis project Ga0208750, IMG submission 185602) | Marine microbial communities from Southern Atlantic Ocean transect - Knorr_S15_td_O2min_ad_340m_LV (SPAdes) (version 2) | ecosystem: Environmental > Aquatic > Marine > Oceanic | place...
GCGACATTGATAGCGCAGCAACACAGATTATCGATGCCGACGGTGCAGTCGTGGCACCAGGGTTTATCGACCCTCACACCCACTATGATGCACAGATCTGCTGGGACGGTGCAGTCACACCTTCGTCCTGGCACGGTGTCACCAGTGTGGTCGTGGGAAATTGTGGGGTTGGAATTGCCCCGTGCAGACCGGAATCCCGCGATATCGCCATGCATGATCTGGTCAATGTAGAAGCCATTCCGTACGACGTCCTGGAAGAAGGCATCACCTGGGACTGGGAAACCTTTCCTGAATTTATGAATGCCGCAGAACGCCGCGCACCCTCTCTGAATCTAGCATTCCTGGCGCCACTGACACCTTTTCGCCACTACGTGATGGGTACAGAATCACTGGAGCGTGCTGCAACGCCCGAGGAGACTCGAGACATCCAGGCGCTTCTTGGAGAAGCGATGGACGTCGGTGCCTTCGGCTTCTCAAGCACCATCCTGAACCAGCATCTGGGTTTTCAAGGCCGACCTCTCGCCTGCCGGAATGCAAGCAGGGATGAACTTAAAGCCTATGCCAATGTCTTGAAGGTCCGCGACAAAGGCGCAATCGAAGTGGCACTCACCCGCCAGGTCGGCGTGCTGGAGGAAGAACAATGTGAACTCCTCGACTTCCTCCTCGACCATAGCGGTCGCCCGGTAACGTTCATCGCACTGTTTGACCGGGACGACATCTCTGAAGCCGTTCGAGACACGTTACGACGCGCAGCACCGATGATCAAGAAAGGCGCTAGACCACAGACGTCGCCCTTACCTCTGACCCGCGAAATCAACATGCGGAGCCCATTCTCCTTCGCCGCTTTCCCGTCCTGGAAACGATTGTTCGAGGACACGTCGGAACAGGCGCAGATAGCGGTCTACAAAGACCGAGCATTTCGAGATCAGTTCCGGGAAGAACTCAGAAACCCGCTTACATTCGGTAACTGGGAGCGCATCACCCTGCACGAGGCGCAATCTGATTCTCTGAAATCTCTGGAGGGATTGACTGTGGCTGAGATCGCACGCGCCCAGGGAAAGGACGCCGTGGACACTTTCCTGGATACTGCAATCGCTGATGATCTCTCCTGCGAGTTCACCATGGCCTCGTTCAATACCCGGGTAGATCGTATGGCCGAACTCCTCAATGACCCCAGCATTCTGATCGGTCTCGGTGATGGAGGTGCCCATGTCGACATGTTGTGCGATTGTGGCTATCCCACCTACCTTTTGGGAACATGGGTCCGTGAACGCGGGGTACTGTCAATTGAACAGGCCGTCCGCCGACTCACATCGGACCCCGCTGATTTGTTCGGCATCAGTGACCGCGGTCGATTACACCCTGGCCTGGCCGCTGACATTGTTATTTTTGATCCAGAAACCGTCGGATCCGGGAACCGGGGAGAACGACGCTACGATCTGCCCGGTGGTGGCAAACGGATGGTCATGCCTTCACAGGGTGTGCAGTACACCCTGGTCAATGGAGACGTGGTATATGCCGATGGTCAGATTGTGGGAGGCGGTTCGGGTCAGATTCTGCGCGCTTGACTCAATATGCTCTCCGGGATCAAGCCGGCGTATCAATGACCTGAAAGTGAGCCTCGGTTGGTGTCGTATGCCGACCGTTGATCGGCAGAATATCCTGCGGACATGCAGAAAACGCGACGATGACATCCTGCTCTGCACGCAGTACAACATAGTCACCGGGCTTGGTGACCGGCGCCTCGAACGACAGTGCGCCTTCTTGTGTCCAGGGAATATTCATAAAAAGATTCAGCGGGGACGGCACCCAAGCAGCTTCCGCACCCAACTCCTTCATGCCGGATCGAAGGTTATCCGCACAGTTGTCATGATAGTCCGTACAACCCAATAGACCGTAACGCTCATTGTCACAGGCGGCCATCAGCGTATCGTGAATACCGGCGGAGGTGTCTTCCTCGACCGTCAGTATGGGCCTTCGCCGGTTCGAAAGATAACAGTCCCCGACATCCGCTATGAGTTTTTGCAGGGTCGCCCGGGTTGCATCCATCGACATGAACTCACTCATGTCCCCCGCGTTAAATGCCCAGGTGTCGACCACCTGCTCACCGTGGGTATTGATTACTTTGACTGCCTGCCCTTGACGGATGGATACAGCTTTGCCGCCACGGGCTGGAATAGTCACGGTCTGGTTTGTCATAGCGGCTCTCCTGTCAGGCCAAAGTCTAATAAATAATATCTGTTAAGAGTTTAACACTCGCCTGCAGAACAACATCCCAATAAACCTATGGCTTTTCGATCGTTGTGTCCTGCGATTGTCATGTCTGGCGCTCATTGGGATTCACATGTATGAGCGCCCACATCCCGGCGCTGAATATCATTCCAATACCCACCCACGAAACCAAATCAGGCCAGTCTCCAAAAAACAGGATGCTCCAGAGCATGGCAAAAGGAAGTGAGGTGTACTCAAACGGTGCCAACAAACTGGCCTCACCCAGCCGATAACCCTGAGAGATAAGATACGCACCGAGACCGCTAAGAATACCGATACCCGACAGCAGCACAAGATCCCGACCAGATGGCCAAACCCAGGCTCGCAATAGAAAATCGATCGTTGGATCATCGTGTACTGTAAAGCGTCCATCACCCACCAACACGCCAATCAAGGCGCTGATCGCAATGAACATCAATTGGGTGTAAACAGCCATCGAAGAAGCACTTTCGCTTCTGCCAAGATACCGAGACAGGATCTGAAACGTGGCGTAACAGAACGCTGCAAGCACCGGCAGAAGCATCACCGGATTAAAAAGACTGGTGCCAGGCCGTATCATGATCAAGGAGCCAGCCAACCCGACCCCAACAGCACCCCACCGCCAGGCACTAACTTTCTCACGCAGAAAAATTGCCGCAAATATGGTGATTATTAGCGGTGCAACGAATACCAGCGCAACGGTTTCCCCCAGGGGAAGCGTGGCAAGTCCCGTAAAAAAGAGTAGATTCGCCATGACCACGCAGAAACCCCGTACCAGATGTAACGTTAGCCGCTTGGTACGGAGCGTTTCAAGCCCTCCCTCAAGAGGGACAAACACTGCCAGCGTAAACACGATGCCGATCACAGCCCGAATTAGAACAATCTGGTGGAGCGCGTAACCCCCGCTGAGATACTTGATCACAGTGTCCGTAGTTGTAAAACACGATACCCCACCCATGACACAGAGAATTCCAGTCAACTGGGAACTGGTACGCAGATTTTGAAGTCGAGTAAATATCACCGATGATGGTCTGAGTGATTGATCCGAAATACGTAAGGCGTTCTTGGCCAGAGTCTAAAGGCGCACCATTGTATAGCTTCTATCTGGATTGCGAGCCATTGGCAGGTATCTTCTATACTTCAGTGTAACGGTATGGATGATTTACAACTGAGGAACCAGATCATGACTGACCCCATCAAACAAGCAAGCATTGACGGCTGGATTGCCAACCATCGAAAACAGTACCAGGCTGATCCTGCTGCCGGCCATATGTGGGACGCCAAAAGACCCGGCAGCATCGGCCCGGTGCCCACACTGCTGCTGACAACACGTGGGCGCCGAAGCGGCGAAGAGTCCATCATGCCGCTGATTTACGGCTGGGCCGGTGACGACTATGTTGTGATCGCATCAAAAGGTGGCGCCCCCAGACACCCCGGCTGGTACCACAATCTGATGGCACAGAAGGAAGTCACGGTGCAGGTGATCGATGATATTTTTCAGGCCCGAACACGTGTTGCAAAAGATGAGGAACGCGAAACCATTTGGAATAATATGGTTGAGATCTACCCGCCCTATGCGGACTACCAAGAAAAAACAGACCGGGAAATCCCGGTCGTGATCCTGGAGAAAATTACCTGATTCTGCTGCTTATGGCCAACCAGTTGCTCATTGTTCTCAAGCTAAAGATCGATAACATTCAGTTGATCCCGAAAGGTTCACCGTCGAACTGCTCACGGGTCACCATCTCTTCGACAGGCAGGCGCTTAAGTTTCGTGAGTTGCTTGACCGGCCGACCCAGAGGAATTACTGCAGCGACCGCAAACTCAGTCGGAATATTGAACAGTGCCTGAATGTCTGTTTCTGCAGCAGCAGCCAGGGTCGTGATCGTACCGCCGAATCCCTCATGACGAGCAGCCATCAATATGTTCCACGCAAAAGGATAAATTGATGCACCACTGATCACTCCGATCCGATCGAGGTGTTGATCTGTTGACGCAACCACTTTCAAGTCAACAATCACCACCAATACAACATCCGAAGATGTATACGGTTCGGTCAGTCTTGAAGGCGCAGGGGTCGCTTCAATCTCCTCGGCCGTCACCTTGGTTGGACTGATACTGTTCCAGGGCCCTTCTCCAGCATTTCCCTGGGCTGTGTAGAGTTTGGCCGCTGGCACGACCAGTTCAGAAATTCGCTTACGATTTATCTTGTCTCTGACCACGATGACACGGTTACCCTGTCGATTTCCTCCACTGGGTGCAAAACGAGCATTCTCGAGGATCCTATAAAGTACCGCATCCGATATAGCATCACCGGTGTAATCCCGAGCTGCAAAAGTCGTTCTCATCGTGTCGTAGAGTTCCATCAACAATCTCCTTGCACTATTTAGTTAGTAGGCTGGGGGCAATAAGCCAATCGTTCGTTAATTCTCACGATCTACTGTATCTATAAAGGTCTCAATCAAGTCATCAGGCGCGTCAATCACATGTGCGGGCCCTGGAAACCGACCCTGCTGAACATCGTCGATAAATTCCTGAAAACCAGCCACCCGCTCAGCCTGCATCTCCTCTTTCATCTTGAACAGTTGGCGGTACTGCTTAGAATGCCGCGGGTATGGTGGTGGGTCATTGCCGAGAATATCCGCTGCAAACACAAACTGTATGTCGCCACCGCCACCAGCTCCAATTGACGAAGTCAATAACGAAGTGCGCCTGCTGATCTCGGCCAGAAGTTTTTCGGGGATTACCTCAACTTCTACCGCATATGCTCCGGCATCCTCCAGCGCCTTGATCTCCCGATATACCCACATCGCTTCTTCTAGTGTCTTGCCAACGGCTTTCAACCCACCGGTCCAAGTACTCCTTCTTGGGACCAGTCCAGCATGTCCTTGTACCGGTATGCCTCCTTCGGTCGCTGCACTGACGAAGCGTGGACTCCATTGGCACATAATCGCATCTGCACCCAGTGCCATTGCATCGTAACCGAGTCGCACTGCTTCGACTTCACTGGCAGCTGCCACCAAAGGAACGGAAAATGCCATGAACGTGTTAGGTGCCGCTTTCCGCATGGCGGCAACGAGTTCAGGATGCGCGGGGTCAAACCGCACCTTGATCGTGTCTATACCAGCCTGTTCGGCTGCTGCGGCTTCTTCAGGCGAAAACGTTGCTGTTTCGACCAGTACCTTCTTACCTTTCTGATCACGTAAGTCTTTTACAGTGTAATTTCGAGTGCCGTAGGCACCTCCCACGGTCATAATTCGTTTCAGTCCCCGCTTTGCAGCATCTCTAGGCGGGATACTGCCATCACCTGTTGCATGGCTCGCCATAAATATTTCTCCTAGTTGCTATAGAGCAGCGGAAATTCATCTCCTTCAAAGTGCATCCCATCTTGGTAGTCAAGATCTGGAAAATCCGGTGACGTCTTACCCGGTCGTTTAACAAACCTAGCATCGTCACCTACCCAGCGAATTGAAACCACTCTTCTTCTAACAGAAGAGTGGTTCGCAGGTGCACCGTGCAGGGTTCGGAAACTAAACGCGATCGCATCACCAGGTTCTACGGCCCAACTGCGTATGTCGAAGGCCTCTCGATCAGCATCAATGTCAGGCATCCCTTCATTCTGATCATTGGCATACAAATCTGTTCCATCAAAACGTTTGGGGGTGAAGTCCTTGCCCCAACGATGAGACCCAGCGACATACTCGATACTGCGTTCCCGTGGAACCGGGTCGACTGGCACCCAAAAGCTCACGGACTGTAATCCCTCGACTAGGTAATACGGCTGATCGTGGTGCCAAGGGGTCACAACCGCATTTCCGGGCTCTTTCACAAGGATATGATCGTGAAAAATACGGGCCGTGTGCGAGCGCATCAGGTGTGCAGCGATTTGAGCCATCGGTGAAGATTCAACCACTGCGCGATACCCGGCAAACTTCGACCAGACACAGTAATCCTGGAAAAACTCACTTTCACCACCGTCTTCGGGCCGATAAGTTCGTTCCCGCCAGCTTGGGCTGCGTTTATTCTGCTCTATCGCCTCGCGTATGCCTTCGACCCACGGCGTAAAAACATCTCGCAGCACAACCACACCATCGACCTGAAAGTCTTCGATGCTCGCTTTAGACACTGCCACGTCTATTTTGTTCGTCATGAATGGCCTTGGCACTGCACCTCTGCAGGTAATACAGGATAAATTGTACACCGTCTACAGGTGTGCTCTAATCAGTTCGAGTCGCTGGCTTCACTGTACCTGACGAGACAATGATCGGACTGCCCGCGAACCCGGATCAGCAGAGGTAATACGCAGATGAAATTCGGTGTCCTGTTCACATCACACCCTCATATCGATCTAGAGCCCTACCCCCATCGTGATGTCCACGCCCGCACCACAGCCGAAATTCTCGAAGTGGACCGACTTGGTTATGACACCGCCTGGATCGCGGAGCACCATTTCAGTAACAGCTACGGAATCCTGCCGGATCCTTTCACCTACATAGGTTACCTCGCAGCACAAACCGAACACATCAAGCTCGGACCTGCGGTCATGACGCTGCCACTCTACAACCCGATTCGTGTCGTCGAGAATGCAGGATTTGCAGACATACTCAGTAACGGCCGCTTCATTCTGGGCCTGGGTTCAGGCTACCGTCCGTATGAATTTGAAGGCATGGGTGTACCGTTTGATGAACGCCGTGACATTCAGGAGGAAGCGCTCGAAATTGTGCTCGACGCACTGCATCATCGTCGGATCAAACACCAAGGTAAGTATTTTAATCTCGATGTATCAGGTGACTACGAGATTTACCCGGTAGGCCTGCAGACGCCCCACGTGCCCCTCTACCTCGCAGCCGGAACCGACCGATCAATCGGTGTGGCTGCCCAGCATGGTTGCGGTCTGATGCTATCGACCCTGCCGGCTTTCGACAAGGTCGCGACTCAGACGGAGTTTTACCGCACGGCACTGGACGATGCACCAGAGAAATGGCGAGGGAACCCGGCTTGCGGCCATATCGATCAGGCCCGATGGGTCTATGTCGCCGAGTCAGACGCAAAAGCTAAAGAAGACAGTGCCGCCGGCCTGGTACACCATATCAAGAACTTCATGGCTAAAAACGCGGCTGGGTACCTCGGCTCTGTGTCCGAAAAAGATCAAGGCGGTGAACTTGATTACGACGAACTGGCAGAAACCACTTTGTTACATGGCAGCCCGGACACAGTGATCCGGCGCCTTCAACAGTTACAGGAGATGACTGGCATCACGTCACTGGTCTTGCACTATCCACCTTACTACGGAATAGACAATACACTGAAAAGCCTGCGCCTGTTTGCAGAAGAAGTCATGCCGGCATTTAGAATTGAGACCGCGGCCTAAGCGACAACCGACTGCGTACTAGCGCCTCCGTTATTTAATTCAGTTAACGGTCCCAGTTCTTTCTCGACCATCGGCTTTATGTGGGTCTGGAATTTCTCGATCGATGTCAATGCCTTTTTAAAAGACGACGCGCCAACCTGGAAATGAAACATCATATGCGAGGGGCGTGCCACGCGGATCTCGGTGCACAGCCTTTCTGCAATCGTCTCACAATCCCCCACCAACAAATTCTCCGCGAGCTCGTCAATAGTCGGCTCGTTGTGTGCTGGCTGCTCAATCAGCATTGAACCATCCATAACCTCCTCTCGACGCCTTAGGTTGGAAGCGAGTCTCGCCTGGTGCCGGGCGTTATCTAGGTATTCAAGTGCCTCTTGATGGCTATCAACCACACACATAAACCGCTGAATACCCAGCGGCATCTGACTAGGGTCAAGCCCTTCAGCCACCCACGATTCCTCTATCGTCTGGCGCATATCTGACAGGTATTGAGCTCCCAACAACCGTCCTGTAATGAGAGGCACGTACCCACGCCGCGCTGCGATGCGGTGTATTACTGGGTTATCTCCGGCAAGCCAAACTTCTGGCCTACTGCCCACCGGCTGCGCACTGATATGCGTTTCAGGCAATTGAAAATGCTTGCCGTTGAAATCGAATGTTTCCTGAGTGAAGGCGAGATCAAACATATCCATGAACTCTTCCATGATCTTTTTCGACTTTTCCAGGCTCTTGCCAAAACGATCAAATTCATAAGGCTGGTAACCACTGCCAATACCCAGAATCAGTCGCCCGTCACACATGGCATCCGCCATACCGATTTCTGCAAGTAGCCGAACCGGGTCGTACAGGGGTACGACAACCACAGCCGTACCCAATCGAATACGCTTAGTCGATGATGCACAAAGTGCCACCATCATTAGTGGTGATGGGCATATACAATAATTTGAGAAATGATGTTCAGCGAACCAAGCAGCGTCATATCCGAGTTCGTCAGCCAATTGTGTCTGTTCAGTCGCTTCCTTGACCAATCGTTGAGCTGGTGCCGAAGATTCTCGATACCGGTATCCCATCAAATTGAAGATTCCAAATTCCATCACATCAGCCCTCGTTTTCTGCAAGCTCGTACGGCTTATTATCACCTGCACCCGCTGCAAATCGATTCGTCCGGTAGTCATGTACCGAGATCGGTGCGTATCTCGGTAGATCGTCTGAATTGCAACAGGTCGGCAGGCACTCCACCATCGCGTTGTAGCGTGGCCCGACAAAGAACCCGATCGAAAGTCGCCTTGAAATGCCACCGGCATCTGGGGGAGGTAAGGCCACCCTGTGAGGCGTAGACACTAACCTATCATTACTCCAGCGCATCAACAAGTCGCCAATGTTGAGAATATACGAGTCATGAACTGCTGGCGCATCGACCCAGCTACCATCACGCATCTTGATCTGAAGGCCACCAGGCACCGGGTCATTACGCAGAATGGTCATCATCCCGACATCAGTATGCGCTCCGGCCCGTAATTGACCCGGCTCAGCATCTCCCCTAACCGCTGGATAGTGCAACAATCTAAGCTGACTGGTGTGCGTGTGATCAAGTAAATCTGTAAAGGTATCGCCCGGAAGTGAAAGTGAAATTGCCAGAGCCTCAGCGAGAATTCGCATGAGGGTCTCCATGCTCGTCCAGTAGGCCAGCATACGCGGACGCAGGTTTTCTGGTGTGGGGGGCCAAAGATTGGGCGCAAAACTCGGGTAGCTTCCAGGCCCCGTAAAGTAAGGTTCATCGGGAACACTATCCGGCCCGATGGCAAACACTTCCTTGTAATCGGGTGGACTGTCTCCACCGGCCATGCGAACAAGTGTTTCCTCACCATAAGGAATGTAGCCCCGATTCTGATCGTTTTTCGGTCGCCGGATAACCATTTTTTCTTCCAGCGGCAAATCGAAAAACTCCAGCGCGCTGTCGCGCAGCGCAGTGCCAATAATCGGGTCAATACCATGCCCGGAGACAACAGCGAAGCCCAGCATCTTGGCGGCCCGACCCAGCTCCATTGCCACCTGAATCCTTGCACCCGAGTCACCCGAGATAAAGGGCGCCAGGTCAATGACTGGAATACGGTCTGTCATTTGCTAATCATCCTACACTCAGAAATTCTGTCTACTGCCTCTTCCTCATCATGGCACCATACGTTGTTTCAACATTCATCGCACGGCCTATCTATTGGGCAATAAAACTACCATAAACGCCCACTCGCCAAAGCCGCACCTTCTACCAGAGCGCCCAACTTTGCCCAAGCAATATCCGGATCAACAGCAGGTCGCTCTGCAAAGGTTGCGAAACCGCAGTCGGCACCTGCGATTACTCGTTCACGTCCAACTTTACTGGCATAAGTGCAGATCCGCTGCGCAACCAGTTCCGGATGCTCGATGAAATTGGAGGTTGAATCAATCACCCCTGGGATGATTATCTTTTCATCGGGTAACGGATGACGATCAAAAACAATCCACTCATGTGCATGACGAGGGTTTGCACCCTCGATAGAGATAGCCTGTGGTCTGGCTTTGTAGACTACATCAAGAATATCGGACAAATCTATGTCATGATGGTGTGGCCCGGAGTAGTTTCCCCAGCACAAATGAAGACGCATTGATTCTGATGGGATATCTGCAGTCGCAGCATTAAGCACCTCGATGTGCCGGGCTGCAGCCTTTCGAAATTCAGTCACAGATTTTTTCCGATGGACTATGTGACGACCCATAGCAAGGTCAGGGCAGTCCACTTGCAGGACAGCGCCAGACGCAACAATGGCCTCGTACTCAGATTTAAGAATTTCCGCCAATGCTTCGAGATAGGCATCGTGGTCAGGATAGTACTGGTTCTGCAAAAATACCGTGACTACACCCGGTGAAGATGCAGTCAGGAACCCCTCCATTGGCTGATGTTGTTTTACTGCTGCACTGAAGTTGGCGAGATCTTTATCCAGCACCGTATCATCACGCACTGAAAGCGGACCGTCACAAGCCGGCCCCTGTAGGGTACGCTCCGTGCCACCCTGTTCAACCAACCGGCGTGCATAGTTAATAAAATCCAAAAGATCACCAGCTGCACGGTTTTCTTGGGCAGTTCCATCGAAACCGTTCAGACGGTCCTTGAGATAGGTCGCATAGCTGATCTTGCTCATCTCGCCATCACTAACCAGATCAATTTTCGCAGCCACCTGACGGTCGACGACATCGTCTACTGCAGCCGATACACACTGATCGAACGCTAGCTGATCATAAGGATCACCCCGGTCTTTCTTACGCAGCAATGCGATCAGGCTATCCGGCCTGGGTAAGCTGCCAACATGGGTTGTAAGAATTCGTTCAGTTGAAGTTTTCATCGCTCGGTTTTTCGCTGTCGCTGAAACGGCCGCTTAGTTATTCCTCGAAACATACCAGGACAGCAGCATTTGCAATAACGATTGCATCGTCGCCAACTTCATTGGGCACTTCCAAGCCACCCTGCCTGACTTCAACCGTGACCGAGCCGTACGGCAACTCTGCTGCAACAGCTTTCGAATCCACTGCACCAGGTTCCGTCACGGCAATAATCAGCGTGATGCGCATGTCTTCCCGCGACTTGTTCGTCGCCTGAAAAAAATGAAGGCTGGAGTGACGGATTGCATCCGAGACTGCCCGACGGGCCGCATTCGTATAATCTCGACCATGTACATCCACCCCCATACCCATTTCAGTCACATATCGTTTAAGCGCCATTTCATTTCACCTTTGTAAACGTGTCGTCGAGCCAGCCACCATGCTGGTCACTAGATCATCCAGATTGATGCCAGGCCCCACCATCATAACAACCACCCGAAACACAACCCACCCATTGCCACAATGCAAAGTTCGCTCTACACTTGAGGTCCGACGAACTACTTAAAAGGAGGTGATCACATGTCTAGTGATATGCGTATATTCCCAGTGGACTTTGGTGTCTTTTCGGAACTTAAGAGCAACCTCCTGAGCTAAGATCAGCACCCTATCCCGTGATAGTGTTCACTGGGATAACCAATCACGGCGCCCACTTCGGTGGGCGTCTTTTGTTGGGGCTGCCAGCCGAGTCATGTCAAGCAGCCAGCCCGTGGTTTAATCAAATACAATTTTCGGAAAATACATCGACACAACCCAGTTGGGCTGGTCAACAATTTCGCTAATCCGGAGGTCTGCACACACGCTGCAGAGCATATAGGCTTCAACGGCCGAGATACCCTGCTGCGTGCTCAATAGATCGATCATCCCACTCACGGCATCGCGGGCGCCCTGCATCAGATCAACTCCAATTCCTGTTGTAACCTGATAACCTTTCAGATCAAAATGGCTGGTAACGGGGCCTGCGGTCTCGTATCGTGGAAATGCCAAAGGCATCTGCTTAATCAGTTCGAAGCTCAAACCCACAGACATCGGGCTCTCGATTGCCGTGCCACAAACTTCTCCGTCACCCTGGGCCGCGTGGGTGTCGCCAATTGAGAACAAAGCGCCCGCCACTTCTACCGGTAGATACAACACACTGCCAGCACAGAGATCGCGAATGTCCATGTTGCCTCCGACTCGACGCGGCGGCACAACACTGTGCAGTCCATCAGTCTCCGGTGCCACGCCAATCGTTCCACAGAACGGTTTCAACGGAACTCGGCCACCCGGCCCGTAGGCCGCGGGCGACAGAGCATTCGAATCATAACGCCAGGTGTGTAACGCAGGCTCCGTAAACTGATCGGCCAGCAGACCGAAACCCGGGATGACTGCCGTCCAGCCCCAACCAGAGGGAACGAAATGATCGATGGTCACTTTGAGAATATCCCCCGGTTCGGCACCGTCGACCTGGATCGGACCGGTGACGGGATTGATCTTCTCAAAGTCGAGTGCCGATACATCTTCTACCGTCGAAGTAACCATCAGTTGACCACCAGATGAGTCAACCGTATCAATTTCCATCGAGTCACCCGGTGCCACAGTCATCACTGGCTGGAATGAATTGTCCCAGCCAAAATGATGATGCTTGGCGTGAATTGTGTGGGTGCCTGTCACTAAACTCTCTTCGTTCGGGGAACGTTATCGATTCCTGTGCCAACGATACATCTGCCATGACCGTATTCCCAATAGAATCCAGCCGAGGATCAACAGAGAACCGCCAAGTGGAGTAATCTTGATGATAGGTTGAAATCCAGTCACGCTGTAAACCAGCAGACTGCCGGAAAAAATAATCACACCCACTGCAAGACACCAGCCGACCGACTGGAATTTCTGCGCCGGGAATCGTTCGACTAATTGGGCGACCACGGCCAGACCCAGTGCATGATAGAACAGATAGTTCTCAGCCCGGTGAAACCGACCCAGAGTATCCGGGTCTGTTAAAAGATCCTGCCACAAATGCGCACCCAGACTGCCTATCAGCAATGCCGAGGCTCCCAGAGTAGCGGCCAGTATCAGAAAAATAGTCATGGATAGTGCTGCTTTGACTGATCCCCGAGGTGTTAAAGCTGTGGTTGTTTCTCGACCTTCGGAATTGAGGATAAATCTCCGAGCCATGTTTGCGCCGAACGACACCACACCTGCACTGTCGGGACCAGTTCCATGCGCTGAGTCACCGTGCCGACTCGCAGACCGAAGAATTTCGAATCATCATTCTCGGTTCGCGCGTAGATCCGGGTGCCGCATTCCGGGCAAAACGCGAGTGCCCGCAGGGTTCCGCTATCAGCTATTTTTTGATAGGTCTTGAGCTCTCCTGTACGCAACTGGAACTGGTTATCGGTAATGCCCACCACCACACCGAAAGCAGTACCGGAATGGGTCTGGCAGTCCGTGCAGTGACAAACCGCTACTTTTTCAGGGTTAACTTCTGCTTCGTAAGTGATGTATCCGCATAAACAACCACCATCAATCTTCATTCGGTGCTCCTCAGGCAAAGTTAGTAGAAGCCACCCTACTCAACTGAACAGTCGTTACTTTGGAAAAATGATTGGCGCAGTAACGATAATGTACTGGCTGAGCAGGCTTAAACCTATTGTTTTTTGAGCGTGCGATCAAACAAGCTGTGCAGCAGTTCCCAGTGACGTTCTGCCGCCCCTTTGTCGAACGCGGCTCGGTTAGGAAATACAAAACCATGGTGAGCACCATCGATCCACTCGCAATGGGCATTGGTCCCCGCCGCTTCGAACGCACTGACAAGCCGGTCGTAATGCGCCCGATCCACATAGGCATCGTGTTCGGCTGCCATAACCAGGATCTCACCCTTCATTTCCACTGCCCGGGTGTGCGGAGAATCCTCGGCATCGACGGCAAGGCGCACCCCGTGGATTGAAGCAGCCGACTTCACCACCTCGGGAAATTCTGCAGCGATCCATAACGCAAACGGCCCACTCATACAATATCCAGTAACACCGACACGGCTGGTATCGGCAACAGCATCAGCTTCAGCATGGGCCAACATTGCAGCAGCATCCTGGGCAACGAGGCGGTTGTCCAGATTGGCCATCAACGAAAACATGTGTTCGGCACTGGCCGGGTCTTCCCGATGCACCGTGAACGAACGAGCATCGCGGTAGTAAAGATTGGAAAGCACGACATAGTAGCCTGTTGCACTGATGCGCCGGGCCATATCGTGCAATTCTTCACGCTTTCCAGGCGCATCAATCAAAAACAATACCACCGGATGTGGTCCACCGGACTCCGGGTGCGTGATGAAGGTGGCCATCTGGCCGTCATCAGTTGAAATATCAATGTTGTGTTCAATCATCCGTAGATCATACTCCTCGTGTAGTTAGGTCGTCTCAGGAACAATTCCTTTACAAATCCAAGCTGAGGCGAGAAAGGACCGGAACCCGTCTGGCTTGCCACTTAGAAACACATGCCGGACCTGCTCTTGCAGGGTTGCCCTGTGTTCAGGCGTAAGGCCCATCACCATGGAACCAGGAGATCCATCGCCACTCAGAAACGAAGACCAGTAATCATCGAAATTTTCGTATTCAAACCGCATACTGATCGAGTCCTCCTCGATCTGCTCCAGACCCGCTCTTTCCCACATGGATTCAAGCTCGCCCCCAGTCGTCATAGGCCGAAGTAGTGTGCGATCCCGATCGAATCCGAGCGCTGATGCCGTGTCGTAGAGCATCCTTAAATGGGACATTCCACCATAAGAATCCCACACGCAGGCTGCAATCAGCCCACCGGGCTCGACCACGCGACACATTTCCTGAACAGCCGGAAACGGATCCGGCATGAACTGCAGAACCAACTGGGAAACCGCTCGGTCGAAGGTGTTGTCCTCAAACGGGAGTGCGGATCCATCGGCAACTTCAAACCGAATTCGTGCATCATCAGTACGAGAGCGGGCAAACTCTACATAGACCTCACTGAGGTCTATACCCACTATGGACTTATGATCACCGCGCTGCGCCAGTGCGAACGCCATACTACCCGTACCACAACCCAGGTCCAGAATGGTTTGCCCGGATTCTTGACCGATATAGCTTAGAAATGAAGTCGCCAGCCGACTACTAAAACGACCCATGATCTGCTGGTAGCCCTGCGCATTAACCGCTTTAAAGGTACTGACCATAGTTGCTGTGCCGTAACTTAAAAATTTTCTGTCAAGACACCTTGACTGATGCTCTTTCCGACATTTTGTTCAGCGCCGATATAAATGGTGTTCTATAGCCTACGATCAGAACACTAAGCCGAAAGAATTCGCGTACCCCGGGTCATCAGAAAGTCCTGATGCAGCACGTTGTCCACAAAATAATCCGATACCAGTGCTTCCATGTCCAGGCGTAACTGCGCCAGTTTATCGGGATCATCACTGAGGACACTGACCAGTTTCGTCAGCGGGCCGGCATTTTGTTCATAAAATATCCTGGCGTGGGCCGGACTCAACACCGGGAACTGCAAACAGGCCATGTCGAAGGTCAGATTCTCGACCAGGCCGTCCAGCCGGTCAGAAACAATGGCAACATCACCCCACTGCCAAGGTGGTGAGACCCCGGGTGGGGGTGGAGGCCCATAGGTACCCAACAGCTTGAACATACGCCCCAACATCAGTTCTGGTGGCCAAGTTGAAAACGCCAGGGTCCCGCCGGGTTTCAAGACGCGGATCATCTCTTTCACTGTCACCTCCGGCTGTGGGCCGAACATATGGCCGAACTGGCTTAAAACAACGTCGAATAGATCGTCCGCATAGGGCAAGTCCTCGACATCCGCTTCTTCAAACTCAGCCTCAAGACTGGCTAGTCGTGCGTTCTCCCGAGCCCGCTCGAGCAATTGTGGTGTCAGATCAGCGCCGGTCACAATCCCCCCGGCGCGGGCAACTGTCAAAGTCAGAACACCCGTGCCACAACCAACATCCAGCACACGATCACCTTTATTGATGCCGGCAAACCGTACCAGGTGCGGTGCAGCCGATCCGGTGAAACTCTCAAACGGCGCGAACGTAGACCACCCTTCTTTCGCGGCAGCCTTCATTTTGTCAATTGGATTCATGGGTTCCCCTAGGCAAACCAGCGATCGGTGAAGGTGGACTACTCACCCCTTAGCAGGCCCGCAGTTTCGGTTCCAATCAGTATACTAAATGCTTGTAGTACAGCCCCAAGCTGATTACGATTATTGCGTCAGTGGTGTAACATAACTCATGCAGGTTCGGTCTAACAATCAATTAACAATAGGAGGATGTAACTATGGCTGATGCCAATTATTTTATAATTACCGTGGCGAAATGTGACCCGACTTATGTACCGACAGCGATGGAGCAGGTCGGAAGTGTCATCGATGACCTTAAATCCAAGGCCGGTGCACTAGTTGTCCGAGCAGGGGTTATAGCGACCGGCGAACAAACAGGTTCGCTCGCGTTGTTCCAGGCCTATGAAGGATTGGACGGGTTTGAGAAAGCGTTGGATATCTACGCAGCATCTTCGGATTACGCGGCGATGATGGCCAGCGGCAAAGTCAGCGTGGTCATGAGAAACATCCTCAAGATGCATTCAGTGCCCTTTGATCATAACACCAGTGAGACACCAAAATTTATAGTCCTAACCCGTGCTGCAGCACCCCAGTCGTCTATCGACACGGTTACTCAGCTCGCTCCGATCTTTGCGGATAACGGCGCACTAACTCTCCGGTTCGGTACCCTTGTCACCGGCAACAATGCTGGTAACCGACTGCTGGGCGTCACCTACCCATCGATGGACGCGATTGAAAAAACATATGATACATTGAGAGCTGACGCGAATTACCAAGCCGCATTATCTGATTTCAACATCAATCTGCGGGCAATTGTACGGGTCCTCATGTAATCGCTGTCTCACAGACCAAATACAGAACGACCAAGTCAACGTAAGCGGTGTAACCCATCGAGGTTGCACCGCTTTTTTGTTGTCAATCGAAACACACCCAGGTCGTAGCAATGTCCCTGGGTCGCCGATGTACAGCCCCGAACGAAAATCCGCATCGCCGGTAACTGATGGTCAGCTTGCTACCGAAAGACCGTCCACCTGATGACGTGCGATCAGTTCGGCAACCAGGCCGCTGGATTTGGCTTCCACGACAAAGTCCCGCAGGTAGGCCGCGCTCTCATTTCGACCGGAAGGAGTACCCACAGCCTGCTGTACCGCAGTAAACCGGCCATCGAGTATGCGTGCATTCTCAATCTGTGCGACATCAGTGAGCAAACGAGGCCGCAATCCAGCCAGCACATCCAGTCCTTCGTTGACAAAAAGATCGAATGAGCCATCGATTCCTTCGGCCCTGACTAGCTCCGCATGCTGCAGATTTCGACTGAGATAAAGGTCATAGGCACTGCGCGCTGCTATCGCGATCCGAACACCAGGCTGATCGACCTCCGCAATCGTCTGGATATCTGAATGACCAGACACCAAATAGGTGGCCTCAATTTCAACGTACGGCTCGGTGAATTCGATGTGTTCAGCGCGAGCCGGTTCCACAGCAATCAGTCCAATATCCCATACACCCTCCACGGCAGCATCAGCCAGGGGTCCGGGGCGCTCAAATGGTACGTACGAAACACCCACGCCCAGACTGTCCGCGATCGCAGTCGCGAGGTCCGGCGCCACACCCTGAGGGTCACCATTGTCGGCCCTCGAGCTAACCAGCAGGAAATTGGCCAGATTGATCGCGGCACGCAAGGTGCCGGTCGGCGCGAGTTCTGTGACTACATTGTTGGACATTTAACGGACTCCTGATCTGTCGGCGTCGACGATTGTAGAGATTTTCAGATTATTAATCGAGAAGGTGTGCAGACAGATCAGACAACTGTTCACAGCCGACCTGTACCATAGAATGACGTAGTTCCTCCTTCAAAAATGCCATGGCGTGTTCACAGCCCGCCTGGCCCGCTGCGGCCGTCGCACAAATGAATGCCCGGCCCAGCAGTGTGAAATCAGCACCACAAGCTATCGCCCGCGCCACATCGAGGCCCGAACGAATTCCACCATCTACAATCAATGGCAGATCGGGACCCACCACCTCACGTATCATCGGCAACATATCTAACGCATGCGGTGCTGCATCGAGCTGGCGGCCCCCATGGTTGGACACCACAATCGCGTCTGCGCCAGAATCCACACAGAGCCTGGCATCTGCAGTATCAAGAACACCCTTGATGACGAGCCACCCTTTCCAACGGCTTCGTAGTCGCGCGAGCTTTTCCGGTGTAACGTGCGCATTGATGGCACCCGCCAGGAATTTTATCTGCTCTTCGTTCGAGAATTCCTTGGGGACGTAGGGCATCATGGTTTCAAACCGTGGAATGCCATCGACCAGTGTCTGCAGGGCCCAACCGGGACGAGCCATGATCTGTAACAGCGTGCTGAGTTCGAAACGAGGGGGAACCGACAGGCCGTTACGGGCATCACGCTCACGTCGAGTAATCGTGGGGATATCCACAGTAACAACCAGTACCTCGTAACCCGATTTTTCAGCCCGTTCTAGAACAGCATCTTCCATATCGGTATCGATCATCGGGTAGAGCTGAAACCAGGTACTGTCACCACCGGCGGCGCGAGCGGTCTCAATATCGGTCGTGGCAAAAGTGCTCAATAAAAACGGTAGGTTGTGGTTTTTTGCGGCCGTTGCCATGAGCTCTGCTGCCCGCGGCCAGATCAGCCCACCCAGACCTATAGGTGCAACGCCAAATGGCGCGTCATAACGGTGACCCAGAAGATTGGTGTGGCAAACCGGATGATCTGCGGAGCAGAGATGCTCCGAGCGTAACAGCACCCGGTTAAACCCTTCTCTGTTTCGAAGGACACAGCTCTCAGCTCCAATGCCCCCAAACAGATAATCTGCTGCAAACCGTGGGATACGGCGCTTCGCACCTTTTTCAAATGCCGCGATACTGGAGAATCGGCGATCCATATTACAGTTTTATCTGGAACCCAAGTGCATTGTTCAGCATCGTTATACCTTATTGGCCAACTCGGTTCAGGCCAGCCTGTAATCGCCCACACATGGCCAGAGGCAGCAGAGTCACCACCGCCATTATCGCCACGGCAGTACCCACACTGTAGAGATCACTGATCATGCCAAATCCGACCGGACCGGCGACTGACGCTCCATTCGCCATGCTGTAGATCAGGGCAAACCCACGCGACTGGCGGGCTTCATCCACGAATTGACTGACTGAGCCGTAGGTGATGGTCGACGACCCCTGTAACACGATACCCACCAGGGGCAGCAAAACAAACGCCGCAACTGGAGGCAACAGGATGACCCCCACAATCCCTGCGGCCGTAAATACCTCGACCAGAAACAAAGAACGAACCACCCCCAGACGTGCGGACAGATGACCACAGGCAAATTTCCCGATTACTCCTCCCGCAAGCGTTGCCACAACCGCGAAGGCGGCCAGGCTGGCTGGCATATTTTTCTCGATCATCAGGAATGCAACAAACACCAAAAACCCGTCCTGCACGGCAATGTCGACAAACACTATTGCAGCCAACCATCTAAATCCTGAGCGGTCGGTAATACCCCAACTGGCTGTAGTGCTTGGGTGCCGGGCCTGAATTGATTCAGCACCTTTAACGCGCAGTCGTCGCAGAGCCAGCCACAGTACAGCCGAGGCAAGCAGCGCCAGAATCCCATAACCACTGACAACTGTCTGCCAGGCAATACCGACACCAAACAGCAGGCTAGCCACGCCTGTAAACAACAACTTGCCGGTATCCCCACTGGCGTTATAGGTCCCCAGCGCCACACGCCGACTGGGACCGTCGTATACCCGACTGATCAGCGCAGAACTCAGGGAGTGTTGAAATGCCGCGCCTGTACCGGCGATCAACAGCGCAAACAGCACACCATAGAAGCTGTTGGCAGTCGACAGTATCCCGTAACCCAGGCCTGCCGCAATTAAACCAAACACCAAAAGGCGCTGTTCTCCAAAGCGCTCGGATAAGATGCCGGCTGGAATTTCCAGCACCCACATCATGCCGCTATAGACCGCCCGCACGGTCCCAACCTGGGCGTAACTCAGGCCCAGACTCTGCGCCAGTATGGGTAGCAGCACGTAGACCGTAGATGTCAATCCATCCTGAGTCGCGTGCACGCCAGCACACACTGCCAGGGTCTGTTTCTTCACTGTCTGCATGTCGACGGCATCAGGAGAAATGCGCCCGCTGAATGATGCTCATTTACTGAAAATTCTCCTATAATGACATCAGGCTCTTGCCGGCTGCCAGCGGCCACGCTGTCTAATCAAAGGACCACATGATGCCACTTGAAATCACGCCTTTGAATGCACCACTGGGTGCTTCCGTGCGTGGTACGCGCCTGAAAGGTGATATTAACCCGAACCATTTCCAGATTATCCAGCAAGCGCTTCTGGATCATCACCTGCTACTATTCCCGGATCAAGACATTACGGAAGCCGAACAAGTGGGGTTCAGTGGCCTTTTCGGCAAACTCGAAATTCACCCATCCAAAGAGCACCGCTCGTCAGTACAGCAGGAGATCTACCGCGTCTCAAACGTGAACGAGGATGGCCAGATCTTTCCGGTAGACAGCTACAAGGCCAAGTACCTGACCGGCACGCGCATCTGGCATACCGACAGTTCATTCCGGGCAATCCCGAGCCTGGGCTCTTTGCTGCGTGCCGCCGAAGTGCCGCCCGAAGGCGGAGAGACCTATTTCTGCAATTTACACACGGCCTATGAAGCCCTTCCCCGGCATCTTAAGACGCTGGTCGATACTCACTGTGCGGTGCACAGCTATGACTACATACAGACCCTGGTGTTCGGTGAAAAAGAACATTCGCTCGAACAGCATGAGGACCTGGTGCAGGAGCACCCCATGACCCGGTCACACCCTGTGACCGGACGCACCGCACTGTATGTGAGCCCGCATACCATCTCCGAGATCGTCGGCCTGTCTGCTGAAGAAAGCCGTCCGATCCTCGAAGAAATCTACGAATTTGCAACGCAAAGCCAATTTGTCTACGAACATCGCTGGACACAGAATGATGTAATCATGTGGGACAACCGTTGCACCATGCACTCCGTAGGGTCTTACGATTCCGCTCGATACCGACGTGTGATGCTCCGCGCAACAGTATCTGGTGACTCACCTGTACACCGTTGACCACATCGTCTACCGTTCGAACATTCCGCAATGGCCGAAGATTTTGAGATCATTGATGCTCACCATCACCTGTGGGATCTTGATCAGGGCCATTATCCATTCTTAGCAGGCCAGCCTGAACCGGACTTTTTCCTGGGCGATTATTCTGCCCTGCGGTGTAATTATCTCCCTCACGACTACCGCAGGGATTCGTCTGGACACAACATCATTGCCACTGTGCACTGCGAGGCCGAACGTGAACGCACCGACCAGGTCGGTGAAACGCTCTGGCTCGAACAGATTGCCGGAGTGCACGGTATGCCCGCTGCGATCGTCGCCCATGCCTGGTTTGACACGCCCGATGCAGAAGACATCATTGCACAACAGGCAGAACGACCCATGGTACGAGGTATCCGTTCAAAGCCCAGAACAGGGAATGCGCCCGGCACAATATCCCCTGATGCCCCCGGCACCATGGGTGACCCGCTGTGGCGTCGCGGCCTGAGACTGCTCGAAAAATATGACCTGAGCTACGACCTGAGAGTGCCCGTGTGGCATCTCAAAGAAGCCGTGGAAATCACCCGACTGATTCCCCGGACAACAGTCATCATCAACCACACCGGTTTCCCCTGGGACCGCAGCAAACCCGGCATGACCCTGTGGCGTGATGCCATGCAGGCAATGGCGAATGAGCCAAACACCGTGGTCAAATTGTCAGAACTGGGATTAAAGAACGATCCCTGGCGGTATGAGGAAAACTGTGCGATTGTACTGGAAGCTATCGAACTGTTCGGGCCAAGCCGCTGCATGTTTGCAAGCAACTTTCCGGTTGCCGGCCTTCGGATACCGTTTGATGATCTCTACCGTGCCTACAAGAAAATGGTCGCGGACTTTTCACTCGATGAAAAAAGAATGCTCTTCCACGATACCGCTGCACGGGTGTACCGGTTGGACCTGTGAGCCGAACAGTTCCATTCCATGGCAACAATAATCGGTGAAACGAAGCAGCTTGTCCTGAGCGCTTCTGCCCGTTAACCCCTGCCGTTTACTGCAGCTTTCCCCGGCCTGCAATTGGCCATACCGTTTCAACATAACCGTCACGGACAGCGTAGAGATAATCGTGAAGAAATATCACCGCATCAGAATAGCCCGGCACAAATTCAATGGTGTCACCGACCCGGGGTTGCAGCACTTCTTGTGACAAGGTGATAACACCGTGCTCGGCGGAGAACCTGACTGAGTACGGTATCGCAATTCCCACCAGTTCAGGGTCTGGTGCTCCCTTACCGGCCGCCTTGAAACCGGCATCACAGATGATTCGATCTGCAGCGGGGCGACTGGTCACCGTCGACAGTACTGTCAGGGCCGGTTCGACCTGCACACCGAAACTCTTGCGATAACGGACACAACCATAGATTCCTCCACCCGCTTCGATCTCAGTTATTCCGGGCGCAAACGCGCTGATCCAGTAGGTGCCGCTGCCCCCGCAACTCAGGATGTCGACAGGCAACCCCTCGCTTCGGATGCGCTCGGCTGTGTCGTTCAACTGTGACAGTGCGGCTAGCACCTCGCGCTTCTTTTCCACACTGTCCGAAATTTCCAGGGTGTGCGACTCCCAGGTTTGAAGTCCGGCAAACCGGATATTTCCAAGCTTTGAAACCTCGCTTGCCAGTGCGACTGCAGCCGCGCCGGGCTGTACACCTGCCCGGCCCATGCCCACATCGACTTCAACCAGCACCCGGGGTCGTACACCAGCGGCACGAGCCGCCCTGTCGATCTGCTGAGCATTGTCCACATGATCCACACAGACCATGACATCTGCCCGTTTACACAAGTTGACAAGGCGAGCGATTTTCTTCGCTCCAACTATCTCGTTGGCAACCAGAATATCCCTGATCCCACCATCGGCCATCACTTCGGCCTCACTCAGTTTGGCGCACGTTACACCGTGGGCACCCGCGTCAAGACACAACCGGGCGAGATCAGGGTTCTTCATGGCCTTGGTGTGCGGTCGCCAACCGACGCCGGCCTCACCAATAATTGTTTTACGCATTTTCTGAATGTTCCGTTCAAGGACATCCAGGTCCACCAGCAGTACTGGCGTGTCTAGCGCCTCTTTTCTGGCACCGATGTACTGGTCGACACCGATCTTCGGATCAGCCATCAACGAGTTCGACACGCTCAAGTTTGAAAGGTACCTCGTCAGTAATCTCGGCGAAGGGTGCACGCGCACAGCGATGTCCCGACCAGACTGCAGCTGCGATGGTGCCCGGTGCATAGCAATCTCCAATTCGGACAATCCGTCGGGGTCCGCCATCATCATCGGATACCGCTGTCTGAACGAGATCTGTGTATAGACCATCGTTTGCCGTCAGTGCAGTGACCAGAACCACCGATGTACAGGCAATAGACGAGACCCGGTCGGTATAGGTACACCGCAGCTCAGTCGCATCAGCGCCAATGCTAACCAGACTGTGGGAGGCAACAATCCGAATGCCGGCCTCCATGAGTCGGGCCTGGACTCGACTCTGCTCGAGCGTGTAAGTCGTAAATGCAGACACAATGGCTTCAGGCGTTACCAAAACAACTTCTCTTCCCAGGGCCCGCAATCGCTCCGAAATCACGCTACCCATGTAGTAATGATCGTCATCGAAAACGATCACTGGACCTTCGGGTTCAGCACCATTCATGATGTCATCTGGCGTATAGACATTACTGCGATCAGCTCCCGGCACCACGGCCCTGTCCGTACGGCCGAATCCATCCCGGCGCCAGGTCGCCCCGGTCGCCACCACCACAAGGTTACAGGCGGTTTCTAATACAGTCGCTGCATTCATCTGGCTTTCTCGGTAGACGACTACATTGGGCATCTTTTCGATCTGCCCAACCCGCCAGTCCCTGACCCGGGCCCAGGTCGAAAGCCCTGGAAACGTAGTCTCCCGCGTGACCCGCCCACCCAGGTCTCGGGTGGCTTCTGCCAGCATCACGTCGTAGCCGCGCTGGCCAAAAGCACGGGCGGCCTCCAGCCCGGCCGGGCCCGCACCGACCACCAAAACATGATCGTCCGTATCTTTGACAGGGATGCGTTCGGGATGCCAGCCTCGACGCCATTCTTCGCTTCGGGTCGGATTCTGGGTACAGCGCATGGGTGTAAACAGGTTGTTGCCCGACACGCAAATGTTACAGCCGATACATTCGCGGATGTCTTCGGGGCGGTTCTGCTCGATTTTGTTGGGAAGGAACGGGTCAGCAATAGCCGGTCGGGCGGCACCGATGAAGTCAAGTACACCTCGCTTGATCTGCGACACCATAGTATCCGGCGACGTAAATCGCCCTACGCCGACCACCGGTTTACTGGTCACCGATTTTACGAAGTCGACGTATGACTCCTGGTAACCCTCTTCCGCAAAACGGGAGGTCATGGAATCGTTGTTCCAGTCGCTCACATTGACATCCCACAGATCGGGCAGCTCCGCGAGGATTTCAACGATCTCACGGCCATCCCCCGCAGAAGTGATGCCTTTGTCGCCGAGCAGTTCATCGACTGCCAGCCGCACAGCCACGGCACAGGTTTCACCGACTTCGTCCCGCACCTCTTCAATGCACTCACGAAACAGTCGGACCCGGTTTTCAACACTGCCGCCATACTCATCACTGCGCGTATTGATCCGTGGCGAGAGAAACTCTAACAGCAGGGTAATGTCATGACCGGCATAGACATAAACAATATCAAATCCGGCCTGCTTGGCCAGCCGTGCCGCTCGCCGGTGCCATTGGCGAAAACTGGCAATGTCACGCTTATCCATAGCCCTTGCGTGTACAGGATATGGACCCTGAACCGGTGTGTTGATGGGTGAGATAGGTATCTCCCGCCCGAGATGGTTGGGCGAGTAGCTGCCGTTGTGAACCAGCTCGCATGCTGCCAGTGCGCCGTGCTGGTGTACCAGGTCGGTCATACGCGCATGAAACGGGATATCACCTTCGTTCCACAATCTGACTTGAGCACGCATATCGGCACTGTAGTGAATATCACACTGCTCAGTACTTACCACAGCCCATCCGCCTTCGGCGTTGGTGGCACGAATATGGGCACTGACAGATGGATAGTTCCGCCCCGCACCGGTACAGTGCGGCACCTGGTAAAACCGGTTACGCGCAGTCAGTGGTCCGATCTTGACCGGCTCAAACAATACTGCATACGGATCTGCTTGTTGAGTCATACAATTGCCTCTTTCGAATCGTTTTGCTGTCTAACTGACAGGTTCTAGTTCAGGGTTTTCCTTGACCAACGCCATGTACACCTACTCCGAAGTAAGTTCACCACTATCCGATCGCCCGGGGTATTTTCTTTTCGCGGTCATAAAACGGCAAAGGAACAATTTCGCAGTCATGACGCCCGTCGTCGAGGTCACCCAGGATCAGCTTCTGACCGAGCCAGTTACCCTGAACGGAATCGATATCATCAAATCGAACATAGCCGATGCCCGTGTTCAGTGTCGGGGACCAGTCACCGGTTGTGACATGACCGACTTGCGTATCACCCTTGAACACCGGCAGCCCTGCCCGCGGCGCTACCGAATCACAGACGAGCCCAAACAAAAGACAGGTTCGATCCGCCTGTTCCAGAGCATCTCGGCCAACAAAATCAGGTTTAGACAGATCCACAAATGCTTCAAGCCCGGCTGCAAACGGTGTCATCCCGCGGTCCATATCTGTGCCATTGTCCAAAATGCCCGCCTCGATTCGGCGAATGCCCATGGACTCCGCGCTGGCATAGTTCATCCCATGATCCCGGCCACTGGCCATCAGATGATCCCACAGCGCGCTGTGATCGATGTTGTGGCGGCTGTAGATTTCAAATCCCAGCTCTCCAGTCCAGCCCGTACGGGAAACCAGAACCTCCTGTCCACCCAGATCGAACATACCTGCGTGAAAATACCGCAATTCACCGGAGCGCTGTCCTGCTGCGGCAGTGCTCAGCACAGCCGTCGATTTAGGACCCTGAATCTGCAACACCCTTGAGCCCGGATCGGTCACAGCAACATCCAAACCCTCGGTAAAAGCCAACAACCACGATTCGAACTCACCGTTGGCGATCACATACCAGAATCGATCTTCCGCCAGCCGTATGACCACACCATCCATCAGTATCCCGCCCTGCGGCGAACAAGCAATGGCATAGCGCGCACGCCAGCATTTCAGGTTGTCGACCCTGCGTGTTAACACCCGCTCCAGGAGATTGACCGCATCAGGACCGGAAATCTCCAACGGCTTTTCCGGCACATCGTAAAGGACGACGCTCTGACGCAGCCGCCAGTAATCATCGATAGCATCACCGCCAAGCGTCAATGGATAAAAACGATTGCTGTACAGGCCAAAAACCGTCTGTTCATTGACATATTTTTCACTGTACGGCGACTGTTCAAACCGCTTGGAAGACAGACGAACAACCGAGTGAGAATCGGCATAACTCAGTTTTTGTCTGTTGGCGCTGGCTTTGTTCATGTCTGATAATGGGATAGTTCTGGCTGCCATTCAGTGCAGGCTCGATTCACAGGGATTCATACTCACCGGCCAAATACCGGTCTCGCAATTCAAACTTCCGGATTTTTCCAGACCCTGTCAGCGGAAAGGCTTCTACCTGAAACCACAGTACAGGGGTTTTCTGGGGAGACATGTTCTGCCGGCAGTGGGTATGCAGGTCCTGCGGATCAATCGCCTCGGGAGTTGCCGCGCGAACAAAACAGGCCACGATCTCTCCCCATTTGTCATCAGGCAGGCCCACCACCGCCACTTCTAACACCGAGGGATGTTCCAGAAGGACATTTTCAATCTCCGCCGGAAACATATTCTCACCTCCCCGGATGATCATCTCCTTGACCCTGCCGGTCACCCTGACATACCCCCGCGAATCCATGGTTCCCAGGTCGCCGGTGTGCAGCCAGCCCTGCTTGTCGATGGCTTCAGCACTCGCCTGTGTATTAGCGTGGTATTCAACCATGTTGCAGTATCCCTGCACGCAGATCTCACCCACGGTATCGAAAGGTACCACTTTGTTTTCTTCTATACTGCGAATGGACACGCTGGTCTGCGGCATGGGTTGCCCGACAGTATTACAGATATCATCAATTGAGTCTTCGGCGTGATGCTGGGTAATCAGCGGCGATGTCTCGGTCTGCCCGTAAACGGTTTCAAACTTGCAGTCGAAGGCGTGCTGTATATTGCGCACCAGTTCAGGCGCGACCATCGCACCACCGGATACGACCATTTCCACCGATGATACGTCAGTGGGCTCGACGCTGAGCGACTCGAGCAATGCCACCAGCATTGTGGGCACTCCCAGCATTCCAGTGATGTGTTCGCTTTCTATAATTCGAAGAATGGCCGGCGGATCAAATAATTTGAACAGTACCATCTTGCAACCGAACTGAAGGCAGCCCAGTGATATCATGCCGCAGCCACTGGTATGAAACATGGGCATGAAATTCGCCCAGGTAGACTCAGATGTCGCCTGGGCCCGCTTGGCATAGAAGCGGGCATTATTCGTCAGGCTTCTATGCGCCAGGACCGCGCCTTTTGGAAACCCCGTAGTTCCCGAAGTGTATTGAATCTGCGCGGGGTCATTGGGATATACGTCCGGCAACACCGATGCCCTGTCGCCCGTTCGAAAAAGCGCGGCATGGTCATCCACATCGACAATCTCGCGCACCGCTGCCAGGTCCTCAGTGGCCTTCAGCGCAATCTCGTGCATCGGATTGCCCCGATAATGTTTCACCAGGAAGAGTGCAACTGACCCCGATTGTTCAAGCACATACCGCAACTCTTTGTCTTGATAAGAGGGATTTGCGGTGACCAGAACAAGCCCCGCCAACGCACAGGCATACTCGATCAACAGCCACTCCGGAACATTGGGTGCCCAAACGGTGATCCGCTCACCTTGCGAATACCGGCTCGTCAGCGACAGTGCCAGTTGCTCACTGTCCGACAGTAGCTCGCTATAGGTCCAGCTACGGCCCGTCTGACCTTCCATATCGACTTCGAGAAGAGCCGTGGCCGACGCGCGCTCCACAGCAACCTCACGCAGCAGATCGCCGACGGTTACCTCCCGGACGATATCGTCTTCCTGCGCGCTAATCAGCGAGTCAGACAGGTGTAGTGTGTACATGGTTGTTCAACTCAGACCGTGAGCAAATTGACGCAGCTGACGCTACTTACCGGTTTGGGTCCAAAATCTGGGATTAGTCAGAAAGTTCACCACCATTGACAGCCCTGTTACGCATCGAAAGCAAAGTATCGGTTGACTGGATATCATTGACAATCAGGATGTAGGTGCCGTAATTACTGTTAGAGATACTATAAGCTAAATTACCAAAATATCCGCCTAACGCACAGCGACAGACCCAAGCTGCGGAGACACAAACATGGACAACTACAAAATTACTGAAGATGCCCTTTCGAGGCTCAACAACTGTGACGATCCCCGCCTCAAAGAAGTAATGACCTCGGTAATCACCCACCTGCACGGCGTTGTGAAGGAGGTTGAGCCAACTGACGAAGAATGGCTACAGGCAATCAATTTCTTGACTCAAGTAGGTCACTGGTGTGACGACAAGCGACAGGAGTTTATTTTGCTGTCCGATACCCTTGGTGTCACCATGCTGGTAGACAAAGTAACCGATCCAAAACCACCCGGTACAACAGAGAGCACGGTGCTGGGCCCTTTTCATGTTCACGGCGCTCCAAATCTACCTTTTGGTGCAAATATATCCAAAGGTCAAACGGGTGAGCCGACCCTTGTGATGGGTCGCGTGCTGAGCCAGAACAAATTACCTATAGCGGGTGCGACAGTCGATGTCTGGCAAGCATCTGCCCAGGGTCTGTATGACGTTCAGGAACCTGAGCGATTCCCCGATATGAATCTCCGCGCGGTTTTTCATACCGACAAGAATGGATGTTTTGGTTTCTGTACTGAAAAACCAGCGCCCTATCCCGTACCTACAGATGGCCCAGTAGGAACAATGCTCAAAGCGCTTGGCCGCCATGCTTGGCGGCCTGCCCATCTTCATTTTATGATTTCAGCAGAGCAGCACATCTCACTTACGACACATCTGTTTGTAAAAGGTGACCCCTACCTTGAGTCAGATGCTGTCCAGGCTGTGAAAGACAGTCTGATTGTTGACTTTAGTCTCTCTCACAATAATGCAGAGGCTGATCAATTTGGGTTACCTACACCGTACTACAAAGTCCAAGAAGATTTCGTTCTAGCAACCGCAAATTAACCACAGCGACAATATAGAGAATAAACACCATGACTTTTGATGAACAAGACCTTGCAGCGCAGACTTCACTTCGGCAACTCAAAAAAGATATTCAAACAGCCGAGCCCGCAACGCTTCGGCTGTTGCTCACAGAGGCGCGAACGATTAATACCTGGACAAATCAAGAAGTAGCAGTCGAGACACTTAAAGAAATCTACGAGATCATGAAAATGGGACCAACCAGTGCAAACAGCTGCCCGGCCAGATTGATTTTTTTGAAATCATCTGACGCTAAAGAAAGACTTCGTAAAGCTCTAAAACCGAATAATGTCGACAAAACCATGAAAGCACCGATAACCGCAATCATCGGTTACGACATCGCCTTCTGGAAGCATGCCGAAAAGACCTTCCCGCAAAGCCCGGCTACCCAACAAGCGTTCAAGGACAATCCGTCGGGGTCGGAAATCGCCGCATTCCGAAACGGCTCTCTGCAAGGGGCTTACTTCATTATCGCTTCTCGAGCAGTCGGGCTCGATTGTGGGCCTATGTCGGGATTTGATAATGCTTTGGTAGATGAGGAATTTTTTGCCGGCACAACATTTAGATCAAATTTCCTGTGTAACCTTGGCTACGGAGATATGAGCAGAACATTTAAGCGCTTGCCACGCCATGAGTTCGATGAGGTCTGCAAGATTTTCTAGCCCTCATACTTCCATCATCACGAAGTGACAACGCAGTCATATCAGATACCGACAACTGAGTCGGCTGGTACCTGGTTATTTCATCGGCAGAAACTACTCAAACAGCCACCTGGTCTTCAATATCGTACGCGATAATCCTATAGTAGCCACATGACTCTACAGACACTGATCGTACTGGCGCAGTTTGTAGCCGCTCTAGGCGTTATTTCCTCTGTTGTATACCTTGCCATCCAGGTCCGCCAGAATGCCAAAATCACCAAAGCTCAGTTTGGCCACAGCCTGACATCACGACTCTACGAACGATACTTTCTCGCAGCCAAAGACCAGGAGTTCTCTCGCTTCCTGGCGAAAAATTGGTCCACGGATGAACTCGAAGACTACGAGTACTGGCGCATTACCCTGTGGATCAATACCTGCCTGGTCGATATCTTTGACACCTACGATCAGTACAAACATGGTCTGGTAGACATTACCCATCTCAATATGCGTATGAACCTCCTTAAAGCCGGGCTCATGAAGACCCGGATGGGCCGACCAACCTGGGAGTTCTGGAAGGTCAACCGAACTCCGCAATTCATTGAATGGTTCGAAACCGAAATTTATGGAGGTCCGCTCACGGATGCAGATCCAGAAGAATCCGCGTGGCAGGATCTCAACATGAAACGCGATTGAATCGCGGGGAGCATTTAGCCGGTGACAAGATCAAACTCACTTCTCGACGAAACTGCCTGCGGCGTATACATCATCAGTGCAACACCGTTTAGTGACGATGGTGCGCTGGACTACACCAGTCTCGACCGCCTGATCGACTTCTACCTGGACCAGGGCGTACATGGCCTGACACTGCTGGGTGTCATGGGGGAAGCACCCAAGCTCAGTTCCGAGGAGCAAGGCCAGTTTATGCACCATGCACTTCGGCGCGTTAATGGCCGGCGACCGGTTATCGTCGGTGTCAGCAACCCTGGGATCGACAATCTTGTAGTGCTGTCACGTGAAGCCATGGATGCGGGTGCAGCCGGGGTCATGGTGTCGGGCATCCCTGGGCTCAAAACAGATGAACAGGCCTACCGATATTTCTCCCAGGTTATCCATGCTCTGGGACCTGAAATTCCAGTGTGTTTGCAGGACTACCCACCGACCACCACCGTCTACCTGTCGGTCGGCGTGATCAACCGGCTGATAACTGACTTTCCCTCGATCAAAATGTTCAAACACGAAGACTGCCCCGGACACCGAAAACTCAGCAGCTTAAGGCGTGCACCAGAAACTGAAGAAGTCCGGCGCGTGAGCATCCTGTCCGGCAACGGTGGCCTTTACATGCCTCAGGAACTGCGCCGGGGTGCAGATGGCGTCATGACTGGATTTGCCTTCCCCAGACTGCTGGTATCAATGTACGAGATGTTCATGGCGGACCAGGCAGAAGATGCCGAAGACCTGTACGATATTTATCTGCCACTGATTCGCCATGAACAGCAGTTCGGACTGGGCCTCGCCTTACGCAAAGAAACATTGCGACGGCAAGGGGTATTGGCCTCGGCCAAGTCCCGCGATCCAGGGCCCAGTCTGGATCAGGACGACCTGGAAGAGCTGCAATGCCTGTTCGACCGCCTCCTGCTGAAACTCAAAACCACTGACCACCCTATTCCGGAAGGCCTCAACGGTTAGTCGCGCCACATAAAATCCGTTTGGTTTCCCATTAAAATACCATAATTAAATTATGGTATATATTCACTTGATCAATCCACCATTAGTTCGGACAATGGAAATCGTGCAGCACTGCTGGATAGCGAGGCTGAACACACGTATCAGCCGCTGACATCTACTTGATCTGCACAGGCAATAAATTATCTAAAGGAGGAAATAATCATGTTTAGGAAAATTCTTAGAACTGTTGCTGCCATCATCGTCGGGGGTGCTATCAGTTTGCCAGTCCTGGCTGGGACCACCTGGGATATGCCGATTGTCTGGCCAGACGGTAACTTTCACGTCAAGAATGCTCGTGTTTTTGCAGAAGAGGTGAACAAAGCAACGGGTGGCAAGGTCACCATCAATATCCATCCGGGTGGATCCTTGGGTTTCAAAGGTCCCGAAATGCTGACAGTCATGCGAGACGGGCTAGTCCCCATTGGAGAACTGCTGCTCAATCAACAAGTCGGCGAAGCACCCCTCATGGGCCTAGAGGCAACACCGTACCTGAGTTCAGGTTACAGTGACCTGGCGAAACTACACCAACACTGGCTGCCCCATGTCCAGGAAGTCGCCAAGCAATTCAACCAGAAATTCCTTTACATCGTGCCGTGGCCAAGACAGTACGTCTACACCAAAGTACCTGCTTCGTCCGTTGCAGATCTTAAAGGGATTAAAATCAGGACCTACAACAGATCAACCACTGGCATGTTCAACCGTATCGGCATGACCTCTGTTCAGCTGCCCTGGGGTGAAGTTGTACCCTCCTTAGCTGCCGGAACCATCGATGCGGTAACGACATCGGCGAGCTCCGGTGTAGATGGTAAGTTCTGGGAGTTCCTCAAGTATATGTACCCTACCAGCCATGTATGGTCATCCAATGTGGTGTCAGTCAATCTTGACGCCTGGAATAGCCTAACTCCTTTGACACGCATTGCGATTGAAGGCGTAGCAAAACGACTACAACCCCAATTCTGGGACGTATCAAAAGCAGAAGATGCGGCAAAAGTCAAAATCCTCACTGACAACGGAGTGATTCTTGGTGAAGTGACTACATCGATGTTAAAAGATATGCAAGAAAAAACCGCACCAATGCTGGCTGAGACAATCGAGTCTATCGGAGATCCGGCTGGACAGATCATCGACGCTTACAAGAACGAACTTAAGTAACTGAGCGTTTTCCCTGTTCCGCCGCCCTACTGTGGCGGCGGAACTCTGTTCTATATCGGCAGAACGAATTAAACATAAATCCAACAATGGGGCCCACCAATTAGGACGTTGCTGAAATATTTGGATTCACTGTCTCGGATTATTGCAGGAGGAGCTGCGATTATGACAGTCTCTATCGCCGTAGTGATCATCTCTGAAATCATCGCACGATTCGCATTTAACTATAGTTTTAGTTTCGCGTGGGAGTACAGCGCCTATGCGATGGGCATCGCGATGTTCTGCGGTGCAGCCTTTACCTTGCGGACAGGTGGGCATATCCGGGTATCACTTCTGCAATCAGTTTTATCCCATAACGCGATCCACAGGGTTGACATTGTCTGCACCATACTGGGAGTTTGCATCTCAGGAATCCTGGCGTATTCTCTGGTCATGCTTGCCTGGAGATCGCTCATCTCCGGTAGTACGTCTCCTACGATATCGGCCACACCACTGATCATTCCCCAAGGACTCATTGCATTGGGTGCAGGGCTGCTCGCATTGCAGATGCTCGCACGACTGATTCGTCTAATCATCAAAGAAAGTCCGGAGGATGAGTCGACTTCGTTTCAAGTCGAATAGGCATAGTGGATCCTTTCGTCGTACTTATCACCGTTCTTGTACTGCTGGCCTTGTTGCTGGGTACTGGTGTTTGGGTGGGGCTGTCATTGTTTGCAGTGGCGATCACAAGCCTTGCACTATTTCGTTCAATGCCGGTAGACAAGCTGCTTGCCCAACTCACTTACAACACAGTGACGACACCAGAAATGGTTGCCCTGCCAATGTTCATCCTGATGGCAGAAATTCTGTTCCACACTCGCTTATCTGCATCCCTGTTCAGGGGACTTTCACCATGGACGAACCGACTGCCCGGAAGAATGGTTCATGTAAACGTGCTTGGTTGTACGCTCTTTGCGGCTATCTCGGGATCATCCGCCGCCACAGCTACAACCGTCGGTCGTATAACACTTTCTGAACTATTCAAACGAGGGTACGACAAAGATCTTGTCATAGGGTCTCTAGCCGGCGCTGGAACGCTGGGCTTCCTCATTCCGCCATCGATCATTCTGATCATATATGGCGTGTTATCAGAGACGTCTATTCTCAAACTGTTCATCGCTGGAATCGTGCCTGGACTGATTCTGGCACTGGGGTTTATGGGCTACCTTGCCATTCGTGCAACACTCAACCCCAGCCTGATTCCGAGCGAAGACATCGATCCCACCTGGCGGGATCGATTGAACGGATTAGTTGATCTTGGCCCGGTTGTGTTTCTCATATTGCTTGTTCTGGGCTCAATGTACGGTGGATTCGCCAGCCCATCGGAAGCAGCAGCTGTCGGTGTCCTAGGAGCCGTCCTCGTGTCAGCTGCACAGAAGACTCTGAGTTGGAAGACGATCCGCATGGCTTGCCTGGGTGCCGTACGTACTACCTCCATGATCGCGCTGATTGTTGCCGGAGCTGTGTTCCTATCGGTCGCCATGGGATTTTTGGGTGTGCCGCGATTGATAGCTGGAGAAATCGCAGCTTTGGGATTATCTCCGCTGTCGTTGATCCTGCTACTGCTTGTGTTCTACGCCATCCTCGGTTGTGTCCTCGATGGCCTTTCGGCTATCGTCATGACGCTGCCGATTACACTACCGCTAATCATATCCGCAGGATTCGAAAAAATATGGTTCGGTGTATTCGTTGTCATCGTTGTTGAGATGGCACAGATCACACCACCTGTCGGTTTTAACCTGTTTGTGATTCAAGGATTGACGGGCGAAACGATCGGGCGAGTTGCACGTGCGGCATTACCGTTTTTCGTCATTATGTTCATAATGGCGATGTTTATTGCATTGGTTCCGGATATTGTGATGTTTCTACCCAATACCATAAAGCTCAAAGGATGACAGGTACCGGCTTGAAACAAACCAATAACTCACCCGTTCGATTATTTTATTGAGGACTATCAGATTTGACCCGAAAGAAGATTGATGTTCGGCTTGCGGTAGACGTTGGTGGGACGTTTACAGATATCGTACTTAACACGCCCAATACCCAAACCACGGCCAAAGTGCTGACAACGACCTCTTCCCCGGAAGAGGCGGTTATCGCGGGTGCGAATGAGGTCTTCACATCAGCAGGTATTGACCCCGCCTCAGTTGATCTTGTACTCCATGGCACGACGCTCGCCACAAATGCGATCCTCGAGCGCAAGGGTGCTGTTACAGCGTTGATCACGACTGAAGGGTTCAGGGACGTTCTCGAGATCGGTTACGAAACTCGCTATGACCAGTACAACGTTTTTCTAGAAAAAGTTACCCCGCTGATTCCCAGGGACAGAAGATTGTGTCTTTCTGAACGGATCGACATCAATGGCCAAGTGATTCTTGAACTGGACGAGTCAACCGTACCGGAATTAGTACCCCACCTGATGACAGCGGGTGTTGAAAGTATTGCAATCGGATTTCTCCATGCCTATGCCAATCCTGTGCATGAGCAAACCGTCGCACGTACACTGGGTGGCCTAATGCCGGATATCCCGATCACTCTGTCATCGGAAGTCTGCCCAGAGATTCGTGAATATGAACGGCTGTCGACCGCGGCGGCTAATGCTTATGTACGGCCTGCAATGGAAGGGTACCTGTCTCGCCTTGAAATCGGCCTCCAGGCGATTGGCCTAACCTGTCCGGTACTGCTGATGACTTCGAGCGGTGGGTTGACCACACTGGAAACCGCAAAACAACAGCCGATCAGGCTGGTGGAATCGGGTCCTGCAGGAGGAGCAATTCTCGCCCGTGATCTTGCTGTGGAACTGGGGCTGAACCGAGTGATCTCTTTTGATATGGGCGGCACAACCGCAAAGATCAGCCTGATCGAGGATTTCGAACCAGGAAAAGCACGTGAATTTGAGGTCGACCGGCAGGCTCATTTCAGAAAAGGCAGTGGTTTACCGCTTCGAATTCCCGTTATTGAGATGGTCGAGATCGGCGCAGGTGGTGGCTCTATTGCTCGTATTGACGGTACCGGACGGGTCACGATTGGGCCAGACAGCGCGGGTGCAGATCCTGGACCAGCAGCCTATGGACAGGGCGGCACACAACCTACGATTACCGACGCTGATATCGTGCTCGGAAAAATCGACGTTGAGCAGTTTGCGGGCGGCAAACTTTCTCTCGATTATGACGCGGCTGCCAAAGCCTTGAACACAAATATCGGCAAATCACAGGGACTCACTACCCAGATGTCGGCATTTGCGGTCAATGAAATGGTAGACGAAACCATGGCCAACGCTGTACGTGTTCATACCGTAGAAAAAGGACACGATGTGGCAGAACACTCTGTAATCGCATTCGGCGGTGCGGCGCCGCTGCATGTCGCCAGACTGGTCGACAAGCTGGGTATAGACTGCTTCATCATTCCGGACAATGCCGGTGTCGGGTCTGCGGTCGGTTTCCTCCAGGCACCGATCTCTTATGAAGTTGTACGCAGTCTTCATATGTCCCTTGATAATTTGGATCGCACGCGAATCGACCGGATCTTCGATGAAATGCGAGAGGAAGCCCTGGCAGTAGTCCAAGCTGGTGCAGGCGACAGCCCACTGACTGAAGCACGATCTGCATTCATGCGTTACCGCGGCCAGGGCCATGAAATCTCCGTACCTATCAGTGGTGATACTTTTGACGAGCTGACCCTCTCGGCGTTGAAGTCGAACTTTGATAAACAATATGCTGTGCTTTTCAGGCGGACACTGCCCAACGCAGAGATCGAGGTGCTGACCTGGGCGCTAACGATCTCAACCTCAACACAAAGTCTCGTTACAGGAAAGTCGGACTACACCCCGACCCCGGCTGTTGCTGTTGGGGAACGCCAGGTGTTCGACGCTGAAACAAACAGCAACCTACATGCGCAGATCTATAATAGGAACACTCTTCAACCCGGATCAACCCTGACGGGTCCGGCAATTGTCGTCGAATCACAAACTTCGACTTTCGTCCCCGATGGGTTTCGCCTCCATGTCAGCGCCGGTGGCCACCTGGTTGTCAAACGAGACACAGGACATTAGAACCATGAACAAAAGCGGAACCCTCGACACAATTCGAATGCAGGTGATGTGGAATCGATTGATTTCAGTCGTCGAAGAACAAGCCCAAACACTGATGCGTACCGCTTTCAGTCCGATCGTTCGCGAATGCGGCGATCTATCGGCAGGGGTATTCGACGCCCGCGGCCGCATGTTGGCGCAGGCCATCACCGGCACACCTGGACATGTGAATTCTATGGCTGAGTCGGTAAATCACTTTATTGATCATTTTCCACTTGAAACGATGGTCGAAGGTGATATTTACATCACGAATGATCCGTGGATGGGCACTGGCCATCTAAACGACTTTGTTCTGACCACACCGTGTTTTCGAAATGGCAACCTGGTTGCACTTTTTTCATGCACCTCCCATCTGACGGACATCGGTGGGATAGGGACTGGCCCCGATGGCACCGACGTCCACATGGAAGGCATCTACATCCCCATGCTTAAACTGGCTGACGCGGGCAAGATCAACGAGACCCTGATGGCCATGGTACGGTCCAATACCCGCCAACCGGTGGAATCGGAAGGCGATGTCTATTCCCTCGCGGCCTGCAATGACGTCGGCTGCAGCCGCCTGGTGGAAATGATGGATGAATTCAGGCTAGATGATCTGGACACGCTGGCTGACTTTATCTGTGACCGATCACTCACTGCCGTTCAAGCGGAAATCGCTGCCCTGCCCAACGGGGTGTACCACAACCGTATGCACATCGACGGCTTTGACGGGCCCCTGGAACTGGTTGCAGCGCTGACCATAGACAACGAGTCGGTGACCGTTGATTTTGCCGGTACTTCAGATATGACGCTGCATGGTATCAACGTGCCAATGGCTTACACCACGGCCTATACCTGCTTCGGTCTCGCCTGTGTGATTTCACCCGGGGTACCCAACAACGCGGGTTCTCTGGCACCGTTTCGTATCAGGGCGCCGGGGAAATCAGTACTGAATGCGCCCTATCCTGCAGCTATTAATGCCCGCCATATTGTCGGTCAGATGCTGCCAGATGTGGTTTTCGGCTGCCTGGCACAGGTAGTACCGGACAAAGTGCCCGCCGAGGGCGCATCCTGTCTGTGGAATCTGACGTTTCGGGGCAAGACTGATCGCGGTGCAAACGACTCAGATATTTTCACCGTGACGGCAGTGACCAATGGCGGCACAGGCGGCCGCCCCGTCAGCGATGGCCTTTCTGCCACCGCTTATCCCTCTGGTGTTCGCGGCACACCGGTTGAAATCAATGAATCGGTTGCCCCTCTGCTATTCTGGCGCAAGGAGTACCAGACCGACTCAGGCGGCAGTGGCCGCTACCGCGGCGGACTCGGCCAGGTCATCGAGATTGAAAATGCGATCGGGCAGGACATGGAACTGCTGGCTGCGTTTGACCGGATCCATTTTCCAGCGCGCGGTCGGGCCGGTGGCGCTGACGGTGCTGCTGGACGTGTGGCGCTCAAACAGAACGGGGAACTACAAGGCAAGGGCTGTCAACACATCCCTGCAGGCGATCGGCTGATCATCAACACCCCAGGCGGCGGTGGATTCGGACCCGCATCTCAGCGGGACCGGCAACGCGTTAGACAAGATCTCACCAACGGTATCATTTCACACCACGCTGCCGTCGACGACTATGCACTAACCGACGGGTAAACGGTCACCGACCTGTGCGGGAAGGCGGTCAATCATTGCCTGCATATGTTCGATCGTGGTACCGCAACACCCTCCAATGATCTGTACACCCTGGTCGATCCAGCCGCGACAGGCCTCAGCAAAAATCTCGGGTGAGACGTTGCCGGAATCAAGAAAACTGGGAGGTGGCAACCGATCTGTCTGATCTGTTGGTGGTTGAGCGCTGCAGGTGGCCTCCGGATAAGCCATGACCGGCCCGGTCCAGCGTTCACACAACACCTGCAGCCCGGGCGTCGTAGCCTCAACCGTGCTGTGCATGATTCCAAAGACGTCTCCGCCGATCTTTTGAAGTGCATCAATGATCTCATCCAGTGGCAACGGCAGTGGCGGTGTATGGTCGGCAGTGATGCGCCCTTGGGTGGCCAGATCCCACCCGACCACGGCGCCATCGTCCTCAAGACTGCAACTGACACCCACCCAAACCGGTAAGCCGGTCGCAACGGCCGCCTCCAGCGCACGACTCGCGTGGTCGATATCAAGCATCATTTCTAGGATCAGAAAATCGACACCCGAATCAGCCAGCGTGTTCGCCATCTCCCGGTAGTTTGCGGTCTCCTGTCTTTCGCTGGGGATAAACCGGGGATCGGGACTGATAAAACCTGGTTGCCAGGCCACTGTGTTCGACATACTGCCTGCAATCGCTACTGGTCGACTTGGCGCGACAACGTCACGGGCCTTTCGGGCCAACTTAACGGCCTGCTGATTTATCGCGACGGTATCGTTATCCAGCCCGACACCAGCCAGAACATGGCGGCAGGTTGCAAACGTATTGGTTGTGATTACATCCGCGCCGGCACGCATATAGGCCTCATGCACCTGCTGAACCTTCTCTGGATCGTTCATGTTGGCAACAGCACACCAGGCGGCGGCGTCCATCTTGCCGCCCAGTCGTTCGATTTCGGTACCCGTCGCGCCATCCAGCACGATGACATCGCCGTGGGCTATTTTTTTGTCCAGGATCATCTTTCCATCCGCTTCATAGGTCTAGTTTCTTCAGTAAGGAAAATCAACTATTCCTCAACGCTTACCGAAGAGATATTCAGAACAGCGGGTCCAATAGTATAGAAAGTGTGTCAGTAAGTGTTACCGGGGCGACTCAACCACAAGTTGTTTCAATGGTAGAGTGTCTCTATCTGACTAATCCTGATGACGATGCTTTATGTGGCAGCCGATAACCGATCGTAAACAAATTCAGCGTGCAATGGCAGGCTATCCCTGCTGGCTCGAAATGGACCTGGATAATCTGCGCTTCAACCTTGCCAACATCCGTTCCCGGGTCGGGGTTGAAGTCATGCCAGTGGTGAAAAACAATGCCTATGGCCACGGACTAGTTCCAGTGACTCGATGCCTTTATGACGAAGGTGTACGATGGTTCCTGGTGGCCAAGTTGTACGAAGCTGACGTGATCCGCCAACAGTTTCCGAAATCAAAGGTATTGTGCATGGACACCTTGTTTGGTGATCCCGCCTATGACCTGGTGGTCTCTCGCGGTATCTCTCAAGCGGTGTTCACGCTGGACATGGCCCAACGGCTGAACGACACCGCACAACGGCACAATACCCGGGCCAGTGTATTCATCAAAGTTGATACGGGCCTGAGACGTGTGGGTGTACACCACGAGACTGCACCGGACTTTATCGAGGCTGTCTGCAAATTGCCTCATATCAAACTCGAGGGACTGTTCTCCAGCTTCATGCAGCACCCAGACGAAGATCAGAACATGCTGCTCCGATTCAACGAAGTTGCCTCAGAAGTGGAACGACGGGGTATAAAGGTACCGCTGCGCAGCATGGCCAGCACCAATGCGATATTTCACCAGCCCGAAGCTTGGCTCGACATCGTCCGTCCTGCAATGTGCCTGTACGGTGTACACCCGTTTCCCAATGACCGCAACGTCGACCTCCCGTTGAAACAAGTGCTTGAACTTAAATGCCGAATAGAGTTTGTAAAAGACATCCAGGCAGGTGATTCAGTCACTTATTTTGGTACTTTTGTTGCCGAACACCCCATGCGCATCGGCACCATGCATGTGGGGTTTTTTGACGCGATCCCACGTGAACTCGTCAACAAACTCCAGGTCAAAATTGAGGACCGCTATTGTCCGGGCGTTGGCACAATAGCGCTCAACCATTCCCTGCTGGACCTCACTGGCACCACAGTTGGAATCGGTGACACGGTTACCGTGATCAGTCGTGACGGCGAAAACAACCTGTATGCGGTTGCGACCGCAGCGGGCTGGATGGTGTACAGTGTGATGAATCACCTAAACAGCTGGTTGCCGCGACTGTATCTCGAAAATGGCGAACCCACTGCCCTGCTGGACCCGGTCAAATTCGGCTCGCTATAAGATGTACTCTATTGGTTTAAGGACACAACCGTATCCTGGTAGAACCCGGGTTCTACCTACACGAAATTCCAAGCTGTCGATCTGCCCGCGACAGAATCGCTCAGGGCAATAAATAGAACCTAGCGTTCAGAAGACGACTACGAATGCAACCACAGCCATGGCTGACATTGCGACAGCACGGCGCGTGGAAGACATTTCAGACCACCGCTCCCGGATTCCACTCCAGGTCACGGGGAAACTAGTGAAGCGACCAATGACCATGAATTTACTGTTCTTCTTTCGACCCGATACAAAACGACTTCTCTCCACAACACACTCCTGACTACTTTCAATTAACAATGAAACATTCTCCTTGGTCCACCCGATTACCTCAGGGGGACTGAGCGTTATACAGACTACTACGGTAATACACAAGCAATTTTCCCTACTCCGGCTGTCAATGAAGAGACTGACAATCGCCCGGCCCGGGTTGAAACAACCTTGAGCGTCGCCTATGCTCAGCGAGTAAGAAACCTGCGATCGGACGATTCGACTCACACGAAACTAATAGAGGAAACTCATGGGACTCGATCTGGCAATTAAGAACGGAACCATCGTAGATGGATCTGGTGGACCACGATACCGGGCAGACATCGGAATTCAGAACGGTAAGATTGTCGAAGTGGGACGCATCCACAGCAATGCGAACGAGGTTATTGATGCCGAAGGCAAAGTGGTCGCCCCAGGATTCATAGACGGCCACACCCATATGGATGCCCAGGTTGCCTGGGATCCTTTAGGCAGTTGCTCATGCTGGCACGGTGTAACCAGCGTGGTCATGGGCAATTGCGGCTTTGCACTGGCGCCTTGTCGGCCCGAGCAACAGGAGTGGCTGGCACGTTGCCTGGAAGCGGTTGAAGACATCCCCACCGAAGCAATGATGACCGGGATCAACTGGACCTGGGAGACCTTCCCCCAATACCTGGACAACGTGGCAAAACTGCCGAAAGCCATCAATTACGGCGCTTTTCTCGGACATTCCGCGCTACGCATGTATGCCATGGGCAACCGCGCCCTGACCGAAACTGCTACCGAAGACGATTTAAAACACATGGGCAACTTAGTCTCTGAAGCTCTGGGCGCCGGTGCGCTGGGTCTGAGTACATCACGGGCGTCGACTCATGTGACACCCGACGGATCCCCCATCGCCAGCCGTATTGCCGACTGGAGCGAAATCGACTACCTGGTTGATGTGATGGCCCGACACAATCGCGGCATATTCCAGATCGGGCCAGATGTGGCCAGCGGCGAGGCCCACAAAACATTCTTGAACCGACTGCAGAAGGTCGCCGTAGACAGTGGCCGACCAGTCATGTTTGGCACCCTCTCGACTCGACAAGGTGTGGATCCGTTTCCCTGGCAATCCCAGATGCAGTATCTGGACGATACCGTCAACGCTGGCGGGCGTATCTTCGGTCAAACGACGACACGCCCGATCATCGCCCTGTTTTCAGTGAAGTCGTATCTGCCATTTGATAATCTGCCGGTCTGGCGTGAACTGCGTGAACTCCCTATCCAGGAACAGCAACAGCGCTTTGCTGACCCTGAGATCCGACGTGCCCTGGTCGCTGATGAAGCCGGGATGAAGCCGAGAGACAACACTTTCCAAGGAGGTGGCGCAGCGACCACAGATCCCAAGAAACCCGACTATACCAACCTGTATGCACTCAAGGGCGTGGATTGGGATGACCCGACGATCGATGAGTTGTCCAGGATGCGGGACCAGCATCCCGTCGAGGTCATGCTTGATCTGATGATAGAGAATGAGGACCAGTTATTTGTACAACCCCTGGTTAATGAGACGCCAGAAGATGTCCTGGGCATGCTCCGCCATCCCCGAACACTGGCCACGTTTTCAGATTCTGGCGCTCACGTCTGTCAGGAAATGGGAGCCTCGTTGCAAACCCACCTGTTGAGCTACTGGGTTCGACACCGAAAAAAGTTTACGCTGGAGGAAGCTGTGCGTATGGTGACCTTTGACAACGCTTCCGCATTTGAGCTCGCTGACCGCGGCCTGCTGCGACTTGGCTATCGCGCCGATATCGTTGTCTTTGATGAGACAACCATCAAGCCCCGACTGCCCACCGTTGAATCAGACTTGCCTGGCGGATCACGGCGGCTTGTCCAGAAAGCAGACGGTATCGCCGCTACCGTGGTGAACGGCGTAACGACATTGCTTGATGGTGAGTCGACCGACTGTTATCCCGGCGAGGTCCTGCGCGGAAACGGATGGAGTCGCGACCTGCCATAACCCCATTAACTCATCTAAAGAAAATAAAAATAGCTGGCTGTCGAGCGATCTTAGCGAAAAACCCCGCCTGAAAGGCGGGGCAGCGATTCACACACCTGTAGAAGGAGCCAACCGAGTAGATATTCCTCCGATTATGGACATCATCGAGTCAGCCCTACAGAATTTACCTTGACAACCCAGGACGCATCTTGACCTGGGTCAACTATCAAGTCTTGTCGTTAGAATTCAGCTGCATCACCCACAAATATTCCGGGTAAGTAAACCCAGCTGGACCCGATAAAGTTCCGACCTCAGATCAAGACTGATCAGAATTTACACACCGCAACTCATGTCTGTTCCACAGCACATCGGCGATTTGATCTTTCCGCAACCATCCGGACACTTGGTCACAGCGACGGTTTGTCCATCATCGGTGGTAATGTGGTCGTGTACCAGTTCCTCACCGCACTTCGCGCATTTCATTCCTGTCACACCCATACCACACTGATCACAAACATATTGAACCATGATCGATCTCCTTCTGCTCCAGCATTGGGTTGTTTCATTCAGCTGGGCGCTTGGCCAGTGCAAATGAACCTGGACTACAGCACGCGACACACCAACTGACCGTACGTTATTCTCAGGCAGCATCAGCAGGTCGTTCAACACTGTTTTCTACAGGGTAATCGTCCCTGTACAAGAACGTTTTCCACAGATGTGTCGACACGAACATCACCAGAGAACAATTTATAAACAACCCCTATGACAGGGGTTTTCTGGTTTAAACGTCAAGCAGCCGGTAACCTCACCTGCATCATCTCGATCATCTGGTAAAACCCATTGGTCCGGTTCATGGAGAGCAGTTCGTCCATTTTGATCGCGCGGAAGTGATCGGTGGTGATCTGCCGGGCTTTATCAAGCGGTGAAGAGTTGAAGATATCAAGCAGCATGTAGGCATAACCACCTGCTATCAGAGCGTCACTGTAGGCCTTGAACCTGTCGTCTTCCCAGTCCACGTACAGCTCGAACTGACAGTAACTCACCTGGTTCTTTGGTAAACGTCCATTCACACTGAGTGGGTCATCGATCAATTTCTGACCGAGCGAAATCATCCAACGGTAAACCTCCATACTGTCGATTGCCTGAAGAGCCTCGATGTTGTCCTTGTATTCGTTGATCTTGTCTATGAATGACATTTTCCTGCTACACCGTCGTTTTCGAAAATTTATAGATAAACCGGGAACAGCTCCACCTGACGTCAAGTTACCGACAACAGTATTATGACATCTCCAGTCAAATGGATAATGCACAAAAGATCGTCATTGTACCAACCGGGCGTAACCTTCTCACGCGACGCAGAAGACAGGGTCGATTGCGGTAAGATTGAAGTGATGGAGGCTGAACCTATGGACGCTAGCACCATTTTGCGGTTTCAACGAACATCGAACAGGTGGAAGAGTCGACCAACCTCGCCCCGTCGACGTTTACAGTGATGCTTCCAACTTCACCAAACTCTGACCAACGAGCCGCAAGACAGTTCGAGACACGTCGCAGCAGTCGGGCCAGAACGAAGTTGGTCGAAAGACTAAAGCGCAAAGGCATTCGTAACCCGGCTGTGCTGGATGCCCTTGAGACTGTACCGCGGCACTTGTTCTTGGATCCAGAGCAGTTCGACAATGCCTACGTCGATACGGCCCTGCCGATCGGCCACGCCCAGACTATTTCGCAGCCGTTCGTCGTTGCTCTTATGAGCGAGATGGTCCTGGCGGCCGCAAAGAACAACCAGCGAGTTCTCGAAATTGGCACTGGATGCGGCTATCAGGCCGCCATCCTGTCCCATCTATTCGAGAAGGTCTACTCGGTAGAGCGAATCCTTTCGCTTTCGCACAGAGCGGGAAAGAACCTGGAATTGCTGTGCATTAACAATGTCACACTGCAGCACGGTGACGGAACAGACGGATGGACAGGACAAGAGACATTCGATGCAATCATTGTCACCGCGGCCAGTGACAACCTACCTCAACCTCTCCTCCGACTTCTAAAACCCAATACCTGCCTGATTGCGCCGATCGGTGCACCTGGATATCAGCAATTGACCACGCTACGAAACCAAAACGGCTTGATTTCCAGTGAGACCACCGAGGCCGTACGCTTCGTACCCCTTCTGTCCGGAACCTGTGATTGATCAGTCATTATCAAGACCTGTCATCGGCCGGGCATCGTCTTCGGGCAGCCAACTGCGGCCTTCCCCTGAATACAGCTCACCAGGATTACCACGTGTTGTCGTGCGCCACATCAGCCGCTGGTGGTTCTGTGCATCGTACCAGGTTGCACAATGCAGCAAGTTACGGTTGTCCCAGATCAGAAGATCGCCTTGGCGCCATTCGTGAACGTAGGTGAATTTCGGCTGAGTTATGTGCATCATTAAATCATAAAGCAATTCTGCACCGTCACCCTCAGGGCCCGGTTCCATACCGACGAAAGGCCCATCGATCCAGTCCATCTGTCCTGCTTCACACAGATAGAGTGATCGCCTGCCTGTCACTGGATGCGTCCGTACCACGGGTTGGCGCTGTGGCCATTGGTGCGGCAGCAAAGGTTTTGGTGTCTCACCGGCTTTGACAGCATATTCGGCTCGCCCGATACCGGGTATTGCATGAATACCCTCCAATGCCTCAACCGTGGCTTTGAGATCAGCTGGTAGGGCATCGTAGGCACCCGTTGCGTCGGCATAAAGCGTCTGCCCCTGGCCAGGTGGCGACGGAATCACAGCATAAAACAGGGAAATGTCGGGCGGCGGGCGGCGAAAGCTCTGATCTGTGTGCCATCCACGGCGGTGTGGGAATTTAACCGGCAGCCCACCTGCCGCTGTCAGTGGTGGATCAGGCTGCACCGGAGGCATCTGACAACTGGGCGGCATATTCGTGATCTGAAGGATCTGTGGACATTCAGGATGAATCTTGCTCCGCTCGGTTAAGGTTTGCTCGTAGTCCTCAACCTCTGGCCCAAAGAGATGACTCAACCGTGTGAGTAATCCAGGTTCCGTGGAAATCTCATTAAGTCCCGATAAGTAGAGCAGACCACCCGCATCGTAAAGGGCCTGTACCAGTAAAGCAGGAGAGGATTCGAGAGCACACACAGCTGAATCAAGTGTGGACGTCTCGGCAAGGCTGATCCGTCCACCGAAAGACGCGCTAGTCAGCGGATCAACAGTGAAGAATCTTCCATTACCTGCATCTGCGGCCATGGTCTCCTCGCCTCGTCAATAATGACGGTCTTCGGTTGCACAATTGTATGGCGCGGGAACGAACAACGACTCCTGGTCTGTCGCTCATGACACTCTAATCGGCCGGTATAATGTTTAGAACCAAAGCCACACTGCTACGGTATCAGTTTCAACCATTCAAAAGAACCCATGACCGAGATTACATTAACTCCGGCAATCGAGCTTGCACAACGGGTAAAGCGTAAGGAAATCAGTGCAGTGGAAC